>OAWI01000008.1_pt1 | contig 225515 bp, 228 predicted proteins | sample 1476631 | NCBI WGS metagenome assembly OAWI01 (sample SAMEA2580171, study PRJEB22360) | human gut metagenome | biome: human gut; feature: human-associated habitat; material: faeces | place: Denmark | collected 2008/2010
CCGGTCGAGGAGTCCGTCTTGGACGTGTTGGTGATCTTGAACGCGATCTGCTGGCCGTCTCCGGCCATCTTCAACGCGTCCTTCACGTCGTCGCGGTCGCCGGCCTGTTCGCCGGAGGCCACGTCGTACTTCTCGATGTGGATCGACGGGGTCATGTCCGGGGTGCGGGTCCACACGATGTTGGACTGGAACTCCTTGTCGTTGAACTGTTCGGTGAACTGGTTCTCGACGCGTTCGGACACCTTCAGGCGCTTGCACTGGATGTACGCGCGCCAGCCGTTCTCATGCGCGTTGTCCGCGGACACGAGGGCACGGTACGCTTCGGTCGCCTCGACGGTGACCTGGCCGTTGGCGTCGGCCGTGGCGGTGAACAGTTCGCCGCCGAACTTCGAGCCGTCGAAGCCGTTGCCGGCGAGCTTGTCGCCCTTGGCGGCGAGCACCTTGCCGTCCCTGTACAGGTCGCGGGTCGCGTACACGGCCCACTGGCCCGTGTACTGGTCGAACTCGGTGTTCAGCGGATCCACGATCTTCCACTGGCTGACCTGCGGGTAGGCGCGGTCGGCCGGGATGACGGAGCTGTCGAGCTGGTAGAGGAAGGTGCGGTCCTTGTACACGCTTCTGCCGTCGATGCTTTCGCCGCCGACCTTGACGGTCACGTCCTTGGCCGGGTTGACGGGCTTGAGCGGGTTGGACACCTCGTTGGTCTCCACGGTCGTGTCGTTGGTGACCTGGATGGCCTTGTTCCTGACCGTGTACCCATCCTTGACCTTGACGACCTTGTACGGCATGACGACCTGGTAGGTCTGGCCGAGGAGGTTCTGGTCGATGGCCGGATCGTTGAGCGGATCATGCTTGCCGTTGGTCGAATACTTGGCGAGGTCCTTCGGCTGGGGGTCGCCCTTGACGGTGACGCCCTTCTTCGGGATCCACGTGTCCACGGTCTTCGCGTACACGTATGCGACGCCGTCCTTGACCTGGATGTTGAACTTTCCGGTCACGTCCTTGCCGGACCGGTCGAGCACCTCGATCTTGGATTCGTCGATGGCGACGTACTCGTCATCGAAATCGTCGGTGATGCCGGCCTTCCACACGCGGTACGCGTTGTTGGTCTGCTTCAGGTCGAGGGTGACCAGATAGTTGCCGGTATCGCCCAGCAGCATGGTCTTCCCGTCGATGCTGACGGTCGGATCGCCCTGCTCCTTGGACTGGTTGTCCTTCTTGGAGGGGTTGTGGACCGGCGGCAGGTTGTCGACGATGTTCGACGGGGTGATCATGTTGTTCAGCGTGAGCGCCCACTGGTTGGCCACTTTGCGGTCGACGGGAGCGTTCTTCGCGACGGTGCCTTCGAAACGGACCTGCACCTGCGGGTTCGTGCCGGCCTTCCAATGTTCGGCCACGTACTTGTTCGAGTACGTGATGGTGAACTTGTGCGCCGCGGTGTCCCACGCGACCGTGTAGTCGCCTTCGACGCCCATCTGCGGATCACTGGTGGTCAGCTGTCCGCCGGTGGCGAGGTCGGTGACCTCCAGGGTCTGCGGGTCGGGTTCGAGATACTGGTCGTACACGTCGGTGTCCTGGATGGACACGATCCGGTATCCGAGGTCGGCGGGCAGTTTCGGCTGCGTGGTGAGACGGTATTCGACCTTCTGGCCCGGATACACGACCTTGTCGTTCGCGTCGTTGTTCGCGCCGCCCTGGCTGCCTTCGGCGATGACCTTCTTCTTGACCGGTGGGACATAGCCGCAGATGTGCGGTTCGTTGGTCGGCTGGGACTCGTTGTTGACCTTCTCGGAACCCGAGTTGGTCAGCTTGGAGCCGTCGGGGTTCTCGCAGAACGTGAGCTCGTCGCCCGCGGCCTTCCTGAAGTCCTTGCGGACCTGGGCCGCGCCCTTGCCGTTGGCGAAGTTCACCACGCCAGGCAGGAGCAGGCTGATCTGCTTCGGATTCTTCAATCCGGCCTGCGCGGCACGGTACTCCGGCTTCGCGGTCGCGGTGACCTTGGTGCCCTGGACGGTGATGTCGAACTGGTCGGTCACATCCCTGCCCTTGTTCGCGATGTCCGCGACGGAGGATGCCGCGTCGGTCGTGGCGTCGGCCTCGTACACGCGGATCTTCGACTTGTCGGACGTGAGATCCCAGATGTAGTCGGCCTTGGCGTAATCGTCGGTCAGCTTGATGTCGGTGACCTTGACGAGATCGGACGCGATGACACCGTTGACCACGGACGCGACCTGGTCGCCGTCGAGGAACTTCTGGGTGTCCGCTCCGGTCCTGTTCGTCTCGTCCGGATCGACCACGGCCTGCCAGGTGCCGTCATCGCCGAGCTTGATCCAGCTCTTGTCCGGGTTCGGGCTCCACTCCCTGACGGGCGGCTCGTTGCCGGGCACGGTCTGCTGGTTCCATTTCTCCCAATCGCCGTTGGTGAGCTGGACCTTCTGGCCGGCCTTGAGCACGCCCTTGGTGAACGCGCCCTTGATGGTCATGCGCACCTTGCGGTCCGCCGCCTGGTTGTAGGTCGTGTCGAGCAGCGGCTGTTTCGCGGTGATCCACACCCTGCCATCCTGCTTGTGCACGTCGAACAGGCTGTTCGCGTCCTTGCCGTCGATGGTGACGGTCACCGACGCGGAATCCAGGTCGATGTTCCTCGCGCTCTTGGAGAAATCATCGCCCAATTCGTAGGAGCTCATCTTCCTGGCGAGGTTCTTCGGCAGCAGGCCGTTGACGGTCACGCCGAAATCATCCTGCTGGACGAACGTGTGCGTGTCCGCGTTGACCTTGTTGCTCCACGCCGTGTCCTCGGCCGTGGCGGCCTGGCCCTGGTCGGCGCTCCACACCTTGTCGGGCTTCGGATTGCGCACGTAGACCGGCGGCTCGTTGGTCGGCCGGGATTCGTTGTTCCACTTCTCGGAGGCCTTGTTGGTCAGCTTCCTCTGGTCGGCCGCGGCCTGCGCGTTCGGAACCTGCTTGACGATGCCGCCGATGTACAGTTTGACCTTGCGGTCCTTGATGCCGAACGCGGTCTTCGTGAGGAACGACCGCTTCGCGGTCGCGGTGGTCGTGTGCTTCGCGGTGTCGACCGTGATGTCGAACTGGTCGGTCACGTCCGCACCATCCACATACACCTTGACCTGGTCCTTGTGGTTCCAGTCGATCCACTGGGCCGAACCGGTCCAATCATCGGTGATCGAATAGGAGGTGAACGGGTTGAGCAGGTGCGCGGGGATACGGCCGTTGACCACGGCGCCGATCGCGTCGCCGGTCACGAACGTGCGGTTGTCGCTGCCCTTGTCGTTCGTATGCTGCGGATCCTCGGCCGTCAGGGCGCCGTTGGAATCCAACACCCACACCTTGTCGGGCTTCGGAGTGACCTTGCCGACCTGTTCGCTGTTACCGGTCTGGCAGTGGCTCTTATCCGCATTGCCGTACTCGTCGCCGGTCCAGCAGGCCTGGCTGTCGTCCGGGATGGTGTAGTCCGTGCCGGTCGGGGTCGCGGACTGGGGCACGTTCAACGTGTATTGTCCGGAGACCGGGTTCAGCACGTGCGCCTTGACGACGCGTTTGCCCGCATGGGAATCGTCCACCGTGATGTCGGCCTTGACGGTGTTGCCGTCCTGGTCGGTCACGGTGATCTTCGAATAGTCGTCCTTGTCGGTGCCGCCGATCAGGACCTTCTGGCCGGTCACGTCGATCGTGTCGTACAGCCAGAAATGCTCGGACGCGTTCGACTGGGCGGTGATATGCGCCGTATACAGGCTGCCGGAAGCGATCTGCTGGGCCTCGGCGGTGACCTGCTGGCCCGCCATGTTGGTGAGCTTCTTCGACGGCGGCGGCGAGACCGGCTTCCAGGATTCCTTCGCGTCCTGAGCGCCCATATGGCTGGCCGCGGCCTTCATATGGCCCTGCTTGCCGACGGTCACATCATAGTAGTAGGAGCCGGCCGGCCATGCCTTCCAAGCCTTGTCCACGTCCCTATAGCCGAACGAGACGCTTTTGGTCGTGTTGTTGTTCTGGGTGAACTGCTTGGACGCGGTACGGGTCGTGCCGTCCAGACCGGTCCAATGCAGCGTGACGGTGCCCGTCACGTCCTCGGAGATCGTGCTGCCGCCACGGCTGGTGGTGATCGCGTCGGAAACGTCATCGGTCGAACCGGCCTGGGTGAACAGGCCACCCGCCTGCGTGCTGACGGTCAGATCATAGTCGACCGGCGGTTCGTCCTGGTCGAGGACGATGGCGACGACGGCGCGTGGGGCCTTGCTCATCTCACGGGCCGCGAGACTGTTGATGGAAGTCTGTCCATCGCTGAAAGCATCGGAAGTCTTGTAATTGGCTCCCTGATACGAATAGGTGCCGTTCGGGATGCCGGAGGCGTTGTAGGCCGCCTTCCACTGGTCCGCGCTGAAGGAGCCGTTGGCGCCCGTGTACCAGTCGCCGTTCGCGCCGGGCGTGTGCACGAAGCCCACGGACACGAGGCGGCAGGTCGGATTCTGGTTGCCCGAAGCCTTCGAACGGGCCACGCATTCGGCGTTCGCGCCGTTCACGGCCTCGTCGATGGCGCTGTTGGACTCGCTGCCGTCCATCGACTTCACGCCGACGGATCCCATGGCGGATTTCACATTCTCGCGGGTCGGGGAGCCGAAGGAGTCCTTGTACACCCATGTGATCTTGCCGGTGCCGCCGGCGGAGCCGTCGCCCGCGCCCGTGCCGTCACCGGAGCCGCCGCCACCGTCGGCGGCGAACGCGCCGACGACCGGGGACGCCAGCGTGGCCGCGGCGACCAGGCCGGCTATCGTGGCCTTGCCCCATTTCTTGTTCTTGTTGGAACCCAATGTTCCGTCTCCTTTCAGAGATTCTGCTTGCAGAACGTCCCGCCGTGCGGGCGGGACGGGACGGCGGGAACGCACGTTCCCTGCGCGGTTCCCCTCACGGGGACCGGCCCATCCAATCCGTTCCACGCGCGCACGCCTCGATAAGGGGCAATATTGGTTCGGGGGGTTACGCGGCATGGGAGGTACGGGAAAGGGAAAGACCCCGCCCAACAGGGCGGGGCCTTTGGAAGGCTGGATGAGGCGAATCAGCCCAAAGGGCAGAAATGCTGTCCATCGCAATTCGGATTGATGGTCACTTTGTCTTCCCAGTCGTAGTGGATGCTTGGCGCGGGGGAGTTCCCGCTCGGGGAGCCGCCACCCTGGCCTTGCGATCCGCCTGAATACGATCCGCCGGAATAGGACCGTCCACCGGCGGAACCGGACCAGCCGCCGGACGAATACGAGCGTTGCGCCTGCTGTTGCGCCTGCTGTTGGGCCTGCTGTGCGGCGGCCGCCTGGGCTGCGGCCTCCTGTTCGGCCTGCGCCTTCGCGGTGGCCTCGGCGTCGGCCTGGTCCTTCGCCGTCTTCGAATCGTTCACGGCCCTGACGGCCTTGGCGATGGCGTCGGCGTCGCGCTTGGCGATGGCCTGCTTCAACGCGTCACGGGTCTTATCGTCCTGGACCTTGCCTTCCGTCGCCCTGTACAGCCCGTCCGCGTCGGCCACCGTCTTGTCCAGCTTCGACGACTCGACCGCCTTCACGGCCGACTCCAACGCCTTCGCAGCCGCCTTCACGCCCTTGGCCGTCTTGTCCGCCTTGGCGGTGGCCTCGTCCAGACCGGTCTTGTCGGACGCGTCGCACTTGACCATGGCGGGAGTCTCCGCCCCAACGGCCCGTTTGAGCGCGTCAAGGGTCTTCACGTCCTTCACGCCTGTCGCATCCGTCTTCAACGCGGCCGTCGTAGCATCCGCGCCGAGCAGCGCCTTATACGACTTCACCGTCTTACCCAGGTCCGTGACGGCCGACTGGCACGCCTGGCGCGCCACCGACACCCGATGGTTCTCGTACGCCCTGTATCCGCACACGCCACCCGCGACCAGCGCGACGGCCGCGACGGCGGCCACGCCGATGACGACCGGCCTGCGGTTCTTCCTTCCGGCCGAAACGGTCCCGTCCACGGGCGTGGACTGCGGGATGGTGTCCGGCGTCATGCTGTCTTTCTCGTCCATGACGACTCCTTCTCGACTACGTATGTGATTCATATTACCCACATAACCCCTTGTTGATATCGCACAGGGAAGAGGCTACAGGCTCCTGCCATGCGAGCGAACGAGCAGATACGTCCAGATGGCGAGATTCAGGATTTGGACCAGCAGGAGGATCACTTCCACGCCGGATGCCATGCCGGTCCATCCGTCCCGTGCATGCATGAGCCCGTGACCCAGTCCGTACGAGTAGGCGAACACGCCTATCCAGCCGGCCAGACGACAGTACAGGTCGGTACGACGTCGCGCTTCCGACCATTCACGGTCGGACCGTTTCGGAATCAGATATGGTCCGGTCAACCGCACGCATGCGATGAGGTTCAGAACGCATACGATGCTTTTCAACAGGTCCGCCCAGCTCATTGCCCGTCATCCTCTCCCAGTCCGGAACCTTCAGGCGACTTTTCAGGATACGCTTTCGATGGTCCGGTTGTCCGTTCCACGTTCCTTGACCATTGATATCGAGACGGACGCGTCACATTCCCGGACCGTCGAAACACGTCGGAACAGAAGATGAGGGTAAGACGGAGGGATCGGGATCAGGAAGAGGCTCGGGGACGGATGCTTCCGGACTGGACGGGACACCCACAGTTGGATGCAGGTCGCGCCATGCCTCCATGAACGCGTGCTCGTACCGATAGTCGCAGACCCTGCGATGGTATTCGTGGAAACCATCAGGCACGACGGTGAGACCATGCGACATGGACGGTATGGAGCCAAGCAGATCATGGAAGGAACGTGGATCGTATCTTTCCATGAAGCGATCCAACGCCTTGGTGCATTCCTCGTCCTGTCCTGATGCGAGGTATTTCAATGGGGCGATGGGTTTTCCCCTATCCGTCACGTAGCAGGAGCGGACGTCCAACGCGTCTTGGCGAATGAGATCCGGGTTGGCGAGACGGCGTTCGATTCCCGAGTCGGTTCTTTTGTTGTTGAACGAGTTGCCATTGTCGTAGACCGGCGCGAGGGAGAACTCCCCGCGTGGATTCCTGAGCACGCCCCAATTCGTGTTGTTCCGGTCTATGTTGCGGATGAACGCGTCCACCACGAACATGTCCCAGAACCGGTCGGACACTCCATCGATCGAGCGAAGAACCGGGATGCGGTGAATCGCCGACCGTACGTCGGCGAGCACCACTCCGGAACCGGTGGACGCGTCCTCAGTGAATCCTGGCTCGTCATCGGAAAGCGAGTTCTTCAGATCATGGAAATTGACAAGTCTGGAATCCGGGAAGGTGAAGTCCCTGCAGGCGCAGACGATACGCCCATCACGGATTCCCAGCACCGTTTCATGAACCGGTATGCCAAGAGCGGCATACACGTGGGATCCCAGCCATTCGGACACCGGCGCGGTCGTATACGAAGGAACGCTGCCCTGAAGGTTCCTGGTCGTTCCGGGGAATTTCACCAACCAGTCGCCGGCCCTCCAGACGAGTCCGATCTTCCGTCCGGCGTTCCCGCCGTAGAACTGTCCGGAAGTCTCGCATGATTCAAAATCTTGGATGTCGATCATGATGCCCATTCTAATGGAGCCGCCCCATGACCGGCATATCCGCCCGCATTGGCCAGCCACGTCCCTTGTCTCATAGTCCGGCGTTTTCTCGTACCTGATTCATCAGGTCCTCCAACGTGTCCGCCAAGGCCGACACGCGTCGATGGTCCGCATCGTCGGCCCCGTCGAACGGTTCCGCCTGTTCGACCGTGTCCGCGAGCCTGGACCGCAGGTACGGGACGGACAGTTCCATGCCGGCCGTCCGGTCGAGCAGGTCCCTCGCGGCACGCAGGTCGCTGGATAGTCGCGTCATGTCGTCACGCCGTGACTTCTCGGATCGGGTCTTGTCGTACTCCTTCCGGAACGCGGCCACCCGTTTGGACTGTTCCACGTATGCGGACGCCTGTTTCCTCGCCTTCGCCGTGTTCGATTCGAGTTGCCTGTTCCTCAGAGTCGCGTCGCATTGGATGGATGGCGCGCGTCGTATGGTCCGTAACGATTCGTATCGTCCGGCCCTTTTCCCGTCCAGAACGGACCCGTCGATGTTGAGGTCCACGGCCACGAGTCCTTCCAACCGTTCACGATTCCGGTTCATGGACGCCACCGCGTCCGAACATTCCGAGACGAGCTGGTCGTGGCGCACGCTCAACCGTGATTCCGTGATGACCATGCCGATGCCCGCGACCGCGATGACGAGCGTGCATGCGGTGAGGACGGCCACGCCCTTCCCTGACATGCGCGACGGGTTGGCATGAGGCGTCTCACTGCCGTCATCCCAGCCGATATCGTCCGGGTCGTCGTCGCGTGGCGTGGAGAACGGATTCCAATCCGGGTCCACGCCATGCGACCGTATGCCGTCGTAACCGTCGTCGTCAATCATGGGAAACCTCCTGAAGAAAAATGAGAAGGCCGCCCGCCGGACCTCCCGTCGAGAAGATAGACAAAAAGAAACGGGACAGAAAACGGTCCGGCGGACGGCTCCCGTCGAATGTCGGATGGGAAGGGGTAGAACCCATCCGGACGGGATCGCTCACCAGCCTTGAAGCGTAGGCCGGACGGGAACGCCGGACGCTCCCTCAAGGGGAGGAGGGAGAAGCCCGGACGTTTCCGTCAACCATCCCACATGACGGCCGACCGATAACAGCCGATACGGGTTTCTAATCCAACACGTCGGCGGCCATGTCCAACAACGTTCGGTTCCTATGTGAATCATCCTTCGCCATGAGACTGTCCAGGAAACCGGTATCCAAGACCAGTTTCAGATCAGGTTCGAACCGGACGTCACCCAAGCATACGGACAGCCGATAGGTTTCCACGCAATGCTCGCCGCGCATGACAGGACTCTGATCGTGGATAAGGAAAGACAAATCGACGAAACCATGGCCCTCCGCTCTATCGACACGGACATAACCATCCATCCTGGTCGGAGTGAAACGAATGCTTTTGATCTGTAGCTTTTTCAGATAACAGTGCAATGGGCCATCTACCAGCAAGTACCGTCCCACCAGGTTCTGGGCGGGCGCGGCGTAGAAAAGCATGAACGACTGGTTGAAATAGGAGGCGCGATAATACCGCCATCCCTCATCGGCACGCCACATGGACAGCAGTTCCCGAGCGTATCCACGTCCCACATGCAGGCCCGTGGTCTTCTCCCAGATGTAAACATACCGGTCGAATTGGTCGCGCATCAGAGCGTACAGTTCCCGTCCGGCCTTATCCGTCGGAGTCCGGCGCGTGTTACCGGGATCCGAATGGTTCCTGGACAGCGGACAGAACATGTACGCGGTCTCGTCATAGTCCGCGACTCCAGGAACCGACGCCGAGTAATGCCGGCCGTACGGATTGGCCGACCGGCTTCCGTCAGTCCTTTTGAACAGGTTGCAGATCAGGATCGGATTGCCGCACGCCGGACATACCGCGAAATACGAGGGATGTCCGCCCCGCATCTGCACGAACGGTGCTTTCCGGTTCGTTTCCCGCCGATAATTTTCTTCCGTCAACGGCACAACGCGTCCTCTTCGACCTGTTCTGAAAACATCCATGGCGAACCTCCACTAACCGGAACCGATATCGGTTCCAATCGTAGGACGATTCGCCTATCATCGGTCAGGACCAAACTCACTGGTACCTCCTGCTGACTTTTATCCACCATTCCGTCGAGAGGGGTGGCACCGCGCCCTCATGTTCGGCGAACGCGAGCATGGAAAGCACCGTGGTCAGTCCCATGCCGAACTCACGGCCACCCTGCCGCAGAAGGAACACGTAATCCTCCGTGCAGTCGTCGCAATCCATATGGTCGATGATCGCCTTGCGCGCCAGACGCGCACGCTCCACCTTGTCGATATCCTCCGCCACGCTTCAGCTCCTTACTATCATTCACTATGCTTTCTCACATGCGTCACTGAAGAGCCGCCGCGATAAGGATACGGGTCTCGAAACAAGCCCATCCATTAGGACCTGCAATGATTAATGCCATGCCGGCGCATGGAACGACAAGCTGATAGAAGTGCTCGCCCGGCCGCAGGGACGTGACATGCTCGTGTTCCACATCGAGCATCTGGCCGACATACCTGCTGGATGAAATGGAGACAACGGAAATGACCGATATCTATGAACGACTGGCGGACGAGAACGAGCCCGCTCCCGCGACAGCTCCGGCCGCGCAGCTCACGGGCGATCAGGCCTCCAATCTGATGGCCTCGCTCACGGTCGAGGACTCCGACGCCACCACGATCCTCGCCGCCCTGGCTGGACCCATTCAGGCCGCCCACGCGCACCACGAAGAACACCGTCTACAAGCCATGTGACGGAACCGTTCACTTTCCATTCCCGTTTCACTTTTCAGGTCATCAGATGAACACGCCTGGCATTCCCGCGCATCCATCAATCTCGACCAGCGGAGACAAGGCCCGTTTGATTCCGTTCACTTTCAATGTGAGGTCCGGTTGTCCCATGGCCGGCCATTCCGCCATCAGACTGCCGTGAGGCCGTTCCGGTGTGAGCATGACTTTAAGTTGCGTGTCGAATATGAGACTCCTGTGGATGATCCGGATCGGATCATCAGCATATGGGAGGTCCACCGTCACGGTCCATGTCAATCCAGTGATTCCATTGAGCCGGTCGAGAGGGGCCACCAAAGGAAGACCGCAACGGGAGACCTTGCGGCCGGCCGTGCGCACCGGACAGTGGATATACCGGTTCGTGTACGGTCGACCGACCTTCCACGTCCCCACGGGAAACGCGTCTTCGCCGGAACGCACCGACAGATCCATGCCGACCCGCGCCCCAGGCTCGAAACAGGGATACATGAGATTCAATACCAGTATCCCGCCACCAGCCCCGACCGGCTGCAGACGCTCGACCTCATCCAGAACGCGGGCGTAATAGGAATGCTCAGTGTCCATGTCGTTCCTCCTCGCATCCGTCCGGCCCATACAGCCAGACACGATGATTCCGCACGCGGAGTACGCCGTTGTTCTTACGCCGGCCGGTGTCGTAGCGGCAGGAGTACAGTCCGTCGAACGGCGGGACCCCTCCGGCCGCGGTACCGAACCAGTCGACCTCCAGATTCGATACGCCGTAATGGCTCTCCACCATGGACGTCAACGAGGCCGACGCGGTCTTGGGCTTATCCATCATCCAGCCGAGCCTTCGCAGCAGGGAGGGCAGTGAATCGTGCAGGACGGCGACGATGAACATGACCAGAAGCAGCCAGAAGCATCCATTGGCTGGATTCAATAACGACGGCTGCGGGTCCGTGGAGAAGTCGAATAGCGCCAGCGGGTTCGGCAGCATGCCCATGACGACCAGCGAGAACCATACGACGGGGAGAAGGATCGGGATGACCTTCGTCAGCAGGCATACAAGCCCGCGCCCCATCACGGTTTTGAAGAACCATGGGCGCCGGTCCGGGATCGATTTCGGCGCGCGGGCCTTCCTTCTTTCGTCGAGGTCGAATCCGCCTGCATTGTCGACGGCCTGTTCCACAGCCTCGCTCTTCTCTACTGACCGCTGGGATGCCTCTGGACCGGAAGGCAGGGTATCGACCTCGGACTTCGCTTTCCGCGCTTTGGCTAGCCATGCCTCTATGAGGCTCGCCACAATGACGAAAAGCACAATAGTGCAAAGCGCCAGGATCATCATGGGTTTGGCATCCGAAATGGTTGATACGATCGAATCCTCAAGATTCATGTTTTTTACTTTCCTTCCCGACTGTGTCCTTTTTCGACGAATCCACATGACTGGTATCCGTTATCGCGGAACGCGGGTGACGGGGAAGCGTGGTAGATAAGCCGTCCAAGCCCGATTCAAGGTCATTCCTCGAATCGGAAGACGGGCCATGTCACTGCGCATGGAATGCCTGGCATCCACGTCCTGTCGGAGGTGGGGGTTCGGCGCCTTGAGGTTCCCAGAGCTCAGGTAGAGAAGCCCGAGAACGGCCGAGAGCGAGAACAATGCGACCGCGGGCATCAGGCCCCGGTCCTCCAATATTGCGAACAATCCGTCGATCGATGTCATCGACGGCCTTCCACCATTATGACGATTGCGCCCATGAGCCACAGTGCGAAGATGTAGACAAGCATCCGGCCGTCGCCATCGAGCCCCGCCCACATGGCCTCCAGTAGGTGTTCCAGGTCGGTGGCGCGTGCGAGCATCCACGATCTTGATTCGGGGATGCCGCAGAGAAGCCCCCATGCGATCATGAGCACACCGACCGCAATGGACGCCGGACGTTTCCCGGCCAGCTTTCCCACGATCAGGAAGATTCCCGCCATCACGAACAGCAGTCCCATGCAGAGAATGATGAAGTTCAACGTCTCCACGGTCATATCCTTCATTTCATTCGTCCTCCGCACATATCCGTCCCATCAGCAGGATCGAGAGCCTCAGCAGTTCCCTCTGCCTTCCCATGTCAGAACCTCCTCCTGATCGGCTTCTTCCAGATCTCCTTGTATTCCGCCTCGCCCAGGAGCCGGTAGCTGAAGTCGGACCGGTGTGAGCCGCCTGTTATCTCATAGACGCGCAGCCCGCCCTCCCCGTCGGCCTCCACCGCGCCGGGAACGATGTCGCCGTTGGCGTGCTCGAACCTGCATAGGTTCAGATCCCCGTTGTCCCAATAGCCGGGTGCCGAATAAACCCCCATTCCGGTGGCGTTGCGGACTGCAATGTTCAGCATCGTCGCCTTGCGGGCGTCATTCGCCTGCTCGACGTAATAGCCCTTCCTCATGCGTCGGAAGACCAGACATATGATCATCAAGAACACCGCAAGCACATCCAGTAGTACCAGCGGTCGGAATGCCGGATTCGACAGCAGCTCATTCACCAATGTGTTCATTTTTCTTTTCTCCGTTCCCCGCAGCCCCCGGCCGCGGTCCTTCAGCTAGTTCACGGGCCGGCGGGCCGTTATCGCCGGGCGCGGGCCGGCGGCGGACGCGGCCAGCGGACGGTCCAGTCCCCGTCCGACGCCCTTCCGGGAATGGGACGCCGCGCCGGCGGGACGCGCCCTGGATGCGGGGTGCGCGCATCCGACGGGACGGGCGTCATGGACAGGAAGGCCAGCAGGTCTAGCGGACGCAGAAGCGCCCGCATCCATCGATCGTCCATGTCGACCGTCCCGATCAGATGCCGAGGGGAAGGATGGTCGTCAACGCGGCACGCTGCTGGCCCTTCATCGGGTTGAGTTTCATATGCCAGTTCTTGGCCTTGTTCTGCATGTCGCGGTCGAACACGTCGAGTTCCGGCAGACTGGACGCGAACAGGGTGACGTATCCCTGGTGGTCGGTGTCGGGCCAGTTGGCCTCCTGTTCCAGTTCACGCAGCCGCTGCTCCTTCTCCTCACGGCGTTCGTCGCGGCTTTTCTCACGCTGGTCCTGGAGTTTGGCGCGTTGGCGCATACTGCTCTTGCGGTTGCGCAGTTCCGCTTCGGACTGTTCCATCGTCAATGGACGCCAGATATGGCAGAACGCCATCATGCGCCGGTCGGTGACCAGGTCGCGTATCCATCCGGCCTGCACGTCGAAGTCGGGCCACTGGTAGATCCAGTAGGTGCGCGCCACGCACGAGTCCAACGTGATGTAGTCGTGTTCCTTGGCTTCCTCGCACCAGGTCACGGTCGGATCGTCCCTGTTGACCGGTGGACGGTCGTTCGCATGTTCCGGGTCCGCGATGGTGCGGATCAGATACCGCAGGTCGTCCACTGAACACCAGTGGATGGTGTTCCGGCGGGCGCCGCAGTCCAGCAGGGACGGGGCGACGGTCATCCGGATCAGGTCGCCCATGGCGATGCCGACCGCGGCCCGTTCCGTCCGGTCCTTCCTCACGACGTGCGGCAGACGGTCCGCGTTCACGGACACGCTGATGTAATTCGAGTTCTGCAATGGGGTGAGGATGTCCGGAAGATGCCACAGGTTCGCCAGATCCTCACGCGCCCACTGCGGGGTCTTGTCCGATTCCAGGTATTCGGGTTCCGGGGGAGTGTGGCCGGGAAGCACGAAGCTCGTCTCCTTCAATTCGACGAAACCGTCCGTTTCGGACAGTTCCTTGAGCATCGTGTTCAACGCCATCGCACGGCCGGCCTTCTGCCGGTCGGAGGAAAGAACCCATTCCTCCACGTTCGCGGTCAGTACGGCAGTGGCCTGCCGTTTGTCCGGATCCCACAGGTAGCAGGCTCCCTGGAACGGGGTGCCCACGACCTCCACGCCGTCGCCTTCGATGGTCTGGGCACGGTCCTCGACGTGCCCGTACAATCCCAGTACGCCCAACGGGCGGCCGGACGCGAGCGGCGAGTACGCCCAACGGTTCGTGCCGTCCTTCAGCCGGCCACGCCAATGCGTCCAGATCCATGTCCATGACACGAGGCTCAATCCCTGGATTCGTGGGATGCCGTAGGCGAGGACGAGCGCGCCCAATATCATGATCGGCACGTTCAGGCCCATGGCCGCTCCGGCCACGAGGATGGCGAGGCCGATGACGCAGACGATCAGCTGGGCCTTGTCGAGGCCGAGGACCACGCGTGTGGCGGACAGTCGGCTGAACGACGCGGCGGGGACCCTGCTCCGGCCGGTATTGGATTCGTTATCGGACATGGAAACCTCCATCGGATTATCGGTTGTCGGAAAAACAATGGAGGGAACCCGCCTGGGGTCGGGCCCAGGATGGCGGGTTCCCTCCGGTATTACGGCCACACGGCCGCGTGTCGATAACGGATGGCGTCAGCCGACGGTCGGGCCGGACGGGGAGCCGTTGACGCCCTGGTACGGGTTCGAACCGCCGGACGAGCCGCCCATGCCGCCGTTTCCGCCACGGCCACCGGAGCCTCCCTGGCCACCGGTGCCACCGGTACCGCCTTGGCCTCCTTGTCCGCCGTCCGAGCCCTGGCCGCCCTGGCCACCGTCCGCACCCTGGCCTCCCTGGCCTCCTTCGGCGTACGCGCTACCGCCCTGGCCACCGGCCGGTCCAGGAGCGCCTGGAACGCCGGGTGCTCCCGGCGCGCTTGGCGTGTTGGGAACGGAAACGTCCGGCGTGGGTTGCGGTGCGGGAGGGACGGAGGATAGGCCGGAACCGGTCTCGTTCCCATCCGTTTTCGCCGCGGCGTCCATGACCTGGCTCGAACCGGAACGGTCCATTCCATCCGTCGCCGATGGTGGGAGCGGAGGCGCGTCGTTTGGACGGGAAGCGGCGTCCATGACCTGGCTCGAACCGGAATGGTCCGCGCCGTCCGGCTGGACGTCCGGCGTGGACTGGGTTTTCCGCGCGTCATCGCCAACACCGCCGTTCGACGTGTAGTCGCCGTCCGCGCCGCCGGCCTGCCCGTCCTTGGGCAGCAGGTCCTTGATGCCGGAGGCGAGGCCCGGAAGGGAACGGCCCAATTCGCCCGGATTGCCTTGGGATGCGGAAAGCACGGACGCGGCTCCCGAGTTCAACGCCTTGCCGAGACCGCTCGTGTTGCCCGTGGTCGCGGCCTGCACGACACCGGCCGTGACCTGGGCCGCGGCCTTGATGGCGCTTGGACCGATCTTGCCGCCACGCTCCTGCATGTCGGCGGTAACGTTCTCGCCGATGAAGCTCACGGCAGGCATGATGAGCTTCGGACTGAAGCACGCCAGGATGATCGTGGCGATGCCCATCAGCGCGGGGAAGAACGATTCCGCGTAGTTCGGATTGTTCTTCGACACGAAGCAGATGCCGGAACCCACCATGATGACCAGGGCGCTCAACGGTGCGGACAGGAGCACGCCGACCACGGCCTGCGCCCATTTCGCCGCGGCGGGACGCGTGACCTTCCAACCGGTCATCATGACCGGCAGCGGCGCCACGCAGGCCAGCAGGATCAGGCTGATGTCGCGTGCGGCGAGCATGCCCGCCAGGGCGAGGACCGCGAGGAAAAGCACGACGTCCACGACGCAGCGGATGATCAGATCGTATCCGCCGGTGGTCTTGACGATCGTGCCGATGAGGTTCGACACGATGCTGTCGCCGAACGGGTCGGATGTGCCGGCACCGTTCAACGGGACGGTGAGGATCTTGTGCGTGATCTGTCCGACGATGCCGTCCATGGTGATCATCACGCTGATGCACACCGCGGTCAACGGCCATGCGAGCACGGCCATCGCGAAGCTTTTGATCACGTCGGCGACGCTGCCTTTGGCCGCGGCCTGCAAGGCGCCGATGACGCATAACGCCATGTTCACGAATCCCATGATCCAGCCGATACGGTTCGCCGCGGTGATGGCGACGTTCCATTCGTCGTTGGACATGCTGCCCACCAGGCCGCTGAAGGCGCCCGTCAACAGTTGGGAGCACAGGTTGTCCAACGGTTTGAACAGCCAGTCGATAAGGTTCGCGAGGACGGTCTGGATGATGAGTGACATCTGGCCTCCTTCAAAAAAGGAAATGCCGTGGACGGGACTGGCCCGGCCACGGCGTGAATAGGGGTGTGTCAGGCGGGAGCCGTCAGAACAGCGCCTGCGTCGCGAAGAACTTCACGATCGCCATGGCGCTGCCCAGGATCATCGTCGCCAGGGCACACCAGATGAACACCGTGCCGGAATACTGCTGCATCGGACCGGAATGGATCACACGGCCGCCGATCCAGGCGATCGCCGCGCAGATCCACGCTCCGACGGCGATGTACAGGCTCAACGCCCACAGGCCGCCGACCATGTCGGACACCAACTGCATGAACGGGAAGAACGTGAAGTTCGGACTCACCTTCAGGTTCGAGATGTCACCGTTGTTCAGGCCGGTGGCGACGGACACGATTGTTGCCGCGGCGGGCGCCGCGAGATTGTGTAACATGATGCACACTCCTTTCAGAAGATTCCACGCGGCCGGACGGCCCGGCCACGCCGATAATCGGCAGGGGGATTATTTGCTTCCGGTCAACCATTTCCATAGGCCGGTCGCGCCGTCCTTGATGCCCTGGCCGGCCTTCTGGAAGATGTTGCCCTTGCCGTCACCGCCGGAGACCCAGTTCCAACCCTTCAAAGCGTCGTCGACGGCGCCTTTCACGGTGGTCTTGACCGTGTCGGAGATACCGGACACGATGTCGTCGCCCAACTGTTTGACCAGTCCGGTCAGACTGTCGTCGCCCTTGCCTCGACCGTCCTTCAGGTTGGTTTTCCCACTGCCGGACGCCTGCGTGTAGGAACGGTTCACGCCCAACCCGTTGGAGCCGAACACGTTGCAGCTCCAACCCCATCCGCTCACGGCGGCTCCGATCACGAACGGGACGAGCATGGCGGCGAGCAGGCGTTTCCAACTGAACGCGCGTTCCATCTGGTTGTTGGACACCAGTCCCGGGATGAGGCTGACGCAGCCGATGATGATCACGCCCACGCACAATACGAGCGCGACGGCGATCACGCCGCCGGCCATGTCTCGGACGCCGGACACATCCCAGGCCGGGTCGGGTTTCAAACCCTTCAACGCGTTGTCCGCGAGGTTCAATGCTTCCATTTCCGTTTCCTTCCATTCGAGGTCCATCAGTACCAGCCGGTCGCTTCGGAATGGGCCCAAGCGCCGCAAGGCGACTGGTAGCGTTGTTGGATGTAGCCCAATCCCCATTTGACCTGCGTGGCCGCGTTCGTCTTCCAATCCTGTCCCGCGGACGCCATCTTGCTGCCGGGCAGTGATTGGGGGATGCCGTACGCGCCGGAGGACGGATTCGTCGCGTTCCACTGCCAACCGGATTCGCGTGTCCAGAGCTTGTCCAGACAGTCGAATTGGCTATCATCCCAACCGAAGTCCTTGAGTTTGCGTCGGGCTATCTTCTTCGCGTCCGCGGCCGATGCCTTGTCCCCGGACACGTCGGATGTGGAGTCGTCGCCCGTCACGCACTGTTCCGTGCCGGACGAGCCGGACGCGCCCATGCCCGTGAGCTTGTCGTTCGGCAGCACGTACGTGCCACCATTCCTGATCGGCATGGTCCGTGAATACACTTTGTAGCCGGCGCCCTTCTCACTGGTGGTGATGGTGCCCTTCGCGGTGTCCACGCTTTCGACGATGCCGACATGGCCGTACGTGGGATCCGAATCCTGCACGCCGGCGGGCCAGCTGATGATTGAACCCGCGACCGGCGCGTCCGTAGTGGTCTTGTAGCCGGCCGCTGCGCCGGAACGCGCCCAATCCTGACCATTGCCCCAATATTGGCCTATGTTCTTCCAGCCGAGTTTCTTCGCCCGCATGCACGTCCACCACGTGCATTGGCCGTACGCGTACGCGACGCAGAGGTTGTTCGGCCCCTGCTGCCCGTTGAACCAGGCCTCGGCGTCCTTCTCGCTCATGCCGACCACGTTCGTGGAACCGGTGCTGCCGGACACGGCCTGCGCGGATGATTGGCCGCCATGGGGATCGTTCACGTTCATGGAGCCCTTGTACCGGTAGTAGGCCGCGTAGCCGGCCGCGTACGAGTCGATGCTGATCTCGTCGCCGGTCTGGTCTCCGGGCTTGGGACCTTCAATACCATTGTTCTCGTCGTGGTGCGCGCCCACGAACCTGCCGTCGCCGATGTAGATCTCCGTGTGGCTGGAACTCCATACGATGTCGCCGGTCTGCAGGTCGGACACGCGTGACCAGTCGTGTCGTTCGAATCCCGCGTGCTTCAGGGCCGCGTCCTCACCGTAGGTGGAGAAGGGGTACGAGCCCACGTCCAGGCCGGCCTGTTTCAACGCGTAGTAGACCAGGCTGGAGCAATCGTAGTCCGGGTTGCCGGTACGACGCGGCTGACTGTAGCCGTGGGAATCGTCCGCGGCGATGTTCTTGGCCCATTCGACCCATGAGGTCGTTGTTCCGGCCGCGTTGGACAATCCACAGTTCGTGCCGTACTGCGATTGGACCATGGCGACGAGGATGGTGCTGAGGCTCATGAGCATGACGAGCGGCACGATGACGATCATCGGCACGGCCAGACCGAACACGGTGGCGCCTTTCACCAGACCATGCCCGCCGTTCCCGGTCCTCTCCGCCATAGGCTCCTCCCATCATCGGCACGCTTATTGCAATCCATTCCACGCGGATGCGGGGGAGAACGACGCCGATAATCAGCGAGGGGGAGTGGACGGGAGCCATGGAGAAGCAAAACCGACTCGACGAGGACCGGTCAAGAAGATAGTATCGTCCATTACAGGCCAGACGGAAAGGTGAGTGAACTATGAGCATCGAGATGCGCCCGTTATCTGGAACACGCCCGTTGTACGTGGACGAGCCGGAACCGTTCTGGCCGGCGGGAGACGACCCGGACCTCTACAAGCTGGAACTCTGGAGACTCCACAAAGTGGGATTGGTCCAAGGCCTGCGCAGCGTGCCCTGCTGGAAGTGCGGATACTTGGTCATCCAAAGCGGACTGTTCCTGGAACTCGAGGGACGGGACGGATACCATTGCCGCGTCGTATCCTGGAGCGACGCCCACAACGCCGGTATACTCTCGCAACCATTCCTGCGCACGCTTTCCGACTGCTGGCGTGTACGCCCGACGTATTCCAAGTCGGCGGGGTATGCGTATCTGGGCATAACCTGCCCGAAATGCGGCAGTCTCCAAGGAGACAATTTCGTCTACGACAACTATCAGGGCCGGGGAGGCGTGTTCAGCGATCCTGAAGACAAGTCCCCGCTAGAGGTACTGCCCTTGCCGGTGTTCACCGATGATTGGCCGCAAAGATTCCATTGGGCGTTCGACTCGTTCAGCCTCGATCTGGAACCATGGAGGATCAGGTTCGGCAAACCGGTCGCGATATGGGGCAACGCCTGGCCATGGAGCGAATGAGACCACGCAAGACTATGACGGCCGACGCGGCAAGCTCGCGGCGGGGAATATCAGTTGCGGAATAATTCCGCAACTGATATTCTGCCTCCGTGCCAGGAAATGGTGCCTCGCTTATTCGATCAGGGAATCGAAGCCGTTCGTCCGCAGGGACTCATCGGCCAATGATGTTTGCTCCATTGCGGAGATCATTCCCTTCCCGGCATCGATGATAGGAGAGACCTGTTCCCATGAATCCGGTACGGGCACGGGCAGACCCCAGATGTGCCTTGGTTGGAGATGCTGCTGCACCGAGCCGAACTCGTCGAGTTTCATGAGATTCATCGCCGTGGACGACATCAGGAACGCCAGGAGATACGCCCTCATATTCTCGTCGGGAACGCGGACGCGTACCAGGTCGTCGCTGATGACATACTTGTCCGCGAGTATCCGCGTGGCGTAGGTGACTTTGCCGATCGTGCCGGAACGGGAAATGAGGATGTCCCCCTTCTGCACGCGCAGCATTCTGACGCATTCCTTCTGTTTGTCGGTGGCGCGCGACATGTCAAACCATTTGACGGTCATTCGTCGCTGCTCCAACGCTCCGTTGGCGGTGAGATACGGTGTCAGATTCGTCGTGTCGCTTGGGTCTTCGACGACGAGGCTTCGTGAGCTCCATCGTGGCCCCATGTAGATGCGGATGTTCTTGTCGAGTTGGCCGATGGTGGTGACCGACCAATCGGGTTTGTCGTCGAATTTGCTGACTTTTTCCAACGTCGCGTTCAATTCGGGTGAATAATGCTGCGGGTTGAGGTTGAGATTGTCGTCCAATTCGCCGCGTTCCGCGGTGAAACAGGTTTCGGATTCGGTGAACGTTCCGATGTCTCTGAATGTCTTGTATGCTTCCGCGATCTGGGTCAGGTCCTCATCCAGCTCGCTGGTGGCGGAGCCTTTTTCGTCAAGTGCGAACACTGGTTCGCCCTTCGAATCCTTGCCGACCCTTCTGGATTGGGCCATGAAGATGGTGTAGTCGCCGGGTACCGGATCGTCTTCCAAAGGTTTGGAGAGGAAAAGGACGCATGTTCGAACGCCTGTGTCGGGTTCGAAAGTGTTCTTGTGCAGCGTGACCACCGCATCCACCTTGCATCGCGACAGCATCCACCTGCGGTAGTTGATGTAGGTGCGGTTGTCCAGGATTCCTTTCGGAAGGACGATGCCGATGCGACCGCCCGGCTTGAGCCAATCGATGCAGCGTTCGAGGAACAGGAGCTCCGGCGCCTGACGGATCAATAGGGTGCCGTGGCCGGCATCCCGATCATCATCGTCCGTGATCGTGGGGAACGTGCCTTCCGGATCGGGTCTGTGTCCGAAACCGAATAATTTGAGGATGTCCGGATCCATCATCATGGATTCGGTTTTTTGCCCGGAGAACGGAGGATTGGTGATGATGATGTCCGGCGTGCCTTTTGGACAGTGGCTGGTTATCCACCCGTCCAGATTGGAATACTTGTCGAGTGAGTTTCCCTGGGTCATGCCGGTGTTGCCGTCCCCGGTCAGAAGCATCGCCGTTTTGGCGATCTTCACGAGTCTTTTCGAGATCTCGACCAGGAACACCGAATTCTTGCATAAGCCGAGCCGTCTTTCCCGTTGTGGGCTGCCCGGTTTGGTGCCGTCGATGGCTTTGCGCCGCTTGTATCTGAACGCGGCGGTGGCGAAACCGCCGCTGCCGCCGGCGGGGTCCAGCACTTTGTCGGCTATGTCGGGGTCGAGCATATCGACCATCGCTTTGACCACGAGCCGGTTCGTGAAGAACTGTCCCTGCTGGCGTTTGAGTGTGACATGGGTGAACTGCTCGTATGCCGCGCCCATCAGATCCCAGTCGTCCGCATCGTCCTCCCTGCTGACGAACGAATAGTCCTGGAGCACGGAAGCCGCTTCGACGAGGGTGGAGTCGCCGACGGCGATGTCCTCGTCCTTGTCGAAGACCGTGGGATACTGTTCCGCGTACTCATGGAACAGGCTACGGATGGTTTTCGCCACGGCGGCCCGCCCGTCTTCGGACTTGTACTGTTCCGGAGTGATCCAGAAATGGGGGTAGGCGGTGTCGGAAGTCACCGTCTCGTCATAGATCTTGGCGAGAAGGATACGCACCATGTCCATGGTAAGGTCGGAATCCGCGTTCTCCATGCCCCTGCCGTAAAGACGGTTATGGCACATCGCCAACAGTCTGCGCACATTACGGGGTCGTTCCAACTCTCCTATGCGCGGAGTCCTCCCATCCTCCCATCCTTGACCGCACCTCGGCAGACCGGGGGTCTCCTCGAGGACTTGAATGCCGTCCTTGTTCTCTCTCCGGTAGAAGACCGTGCCGTCACCATTCGTCCAGACGCCACCATTGGCGCTGGTGTTGAAGATGTACGAGACCAGCTGGGCGTATCCGTCCTCCACCTTGTTCCGTTTGCATTCGACCACGAAGTTGATCTTGCCCTGGTCACGGTTCAGGCAGGCGGCCTTGGACGCGTAGACGACGATGTCCGCGCGCACCGGGTTCCCGTCCTTGTCCCGGAGCTCCTTCGACCCATGTTGGATCGGCACCTCCCTCCGGATGGTGTTCGCCGGATAATGGTACTCGTTGATCAGGGTCTCGATGAAACGCTGCCTGACTTTTTCCTCGGGAGTGCTTTTAAGACACCCCCCCCAAGAATATCCACGATGTCGCCGTTCTCATCGAAACGAACCTTGAATCCCGTGTTCGACATGCATCAGCCTCCTTGTGTCCGATGGCTACAGTGTACAATGACGCCGCCGTTTCCAACGGTTCACGACGGGAAATATCCGACAGGACGAGGCATGGCCGTGGATAACATGCCCGAAGTAAAAGAGAAGCCGGCACTCCAATAAAAATATCAGGTGGGACATAATGTCCCACCTGATATTCTGTTTCAAAACCAATCGTCCCGGCGCCTGGAGGATTGGCGGATGGGGACTCAGGCGGCGAACCCGCAATGGAGAATATCAGGTGCGAGGTTTCCTCGCACCTGATATTCCGAACCATTGTCGGCAACTGAAAAGCTTTTCGAAATCATCGACCGGAAGGGAAACACTACGTTCGGGATGGTCCGCTGTCCGGAACCGTTCATCGTGTTTTCCTTTCGCTTGGCTGGTTATGGTTGTCTTTCCCGGCGGGAGGTTCAGTCAGCGGACATCGTTTTGCCTTGCCCGTTGTACAGGCCGGCTTTGGTGCCATCCACGACAAGCGTCGCGTCGCGATGCAGCGTGCCGTGCCCGTCGAGATAACGGCAGTCATAGGTCCCGTCGGCGGGCATGACCGTGAGGTCAAGGCTCGTGCCGCAGGACAGCCCGTTCACTCCGGTGTCCTTCTCCAATCGGGAGCCGAATTTCAAAGGTTCCGACACGGCCGTGAAAGGTTCCTTGAACATCTCGGCGGTGATGCGGATGGACTGCAGGAAGGCAAGACCGCCCACCATGCCGAACGCCAGCGAGACGACCAGCATGGCGTTGACAAGCAGGCCGGGCCTGTCGGGCTGCTCTTTTTTTGCCAAGCCGCGGGCGACCGCGAACGCGATGCCTGCTATCAGGCTGAACACCAGGGCGAGAATGAGCCAGGCCGGTACGGAGTAGAAGTGCAGGTTGTAGGTTTCCCAGGCCTTGAGCCATGCGGCATAGTCTTTCATTTCGTATCCCTTCTTTCGGATCATGCGGCGGTGCTGATGCCGTCGCGCCGGTTGAGCTCGTCGGCGTGCCGCATGCACGCCATCTGCCATTCGGATGGCTTGCCGTAGCGCAGGCTTCCCTCGTGGTCGTATTCGTCCTCGTGTGGCCGCATGTCGTTCAGGACATGCTCGCAGACAAGCGAATGCACGTGACGTTCCGAATGACGTTCCGGCACCGGGGTCGGCTGGGCCACGGACCTACGGTCACGCTCATGGGCTTCGGCGTCCCGTTCGCGTTGGCGTTCGATCTGGGCGACGGTCCAGTCGTTGGCGATCTGGTCCCAGTTGTCGGCGAGACGGCGCGCGGAATCGACACGGCGAAGCCAGAACGTGTTCGCGGGCAGCCAGTCGATGACCGCGAGGATAAGCGCCAACGAGGCCGCACGGTCGCCGTCATGGGCTTTGACGACCCGGCTGACGAGGTTTCCGATCTTGGACAAATCACGTTTGGTCGGTTCCGTGGTGGTCAACGACAGCTTCGAACGGACGGAAGCGAGATGGTCCATCACGGTCGCCGCGTCGGAATCCCCTCCCGTCGTCGTGTTGTTTCCGTCCTCCATGCCGGGGCGCTTCCCGCTTGCGGGGAGCTCTCCCGTAGGGAGAGAGGGGTAATTGTATTTCAATGTATTATTGGGCGACATTTTGTCCAGATTTTTGGACATTTTGTCCTCGCTTCCATCGCCTTCTCCACCTTGCCGCTCCAGGGGCGACATTTTGGGAAGATTGGAGGAAACCGGCTTGTTTTCAACGTTTTCCAGAGGCGACATTTTGGCTTTCGTCTCTTCCGGCTGGCTCCCATCCGAAAAGCCAGACATTTTGTCCTCGCGTCCGTCGTCTTCCCCGCCCTCCGGTTCCGGGGAAGGCATTTTGGCTTTCGCCTTGTCCGCGCGCTTCATCGCGGCACGGACCTTGGACGCGTTCCGGTCCTCGAACGGTTCGGTCGGCAGGTTCGATTCCTTGCAGATCACGTTCCACACGACGGTCTGATAGTTCCGTCTGACCGGCTTGCCCGTTTTCGGATTGATGGCGCTGAAGGTCTGTTGTCCGGGTTCAAGCAGGCCAAGATCGAGAAGCTGGTCGATGCTACGCTGCACGGTCTTCTCACTCAGTCCGCATGCTCCCGCGATGGTTCCTATCGCGGGCCATGCGGCCGTCCCGTCATCGTAGTGAGCTTTGAAAGCGAGATACGAGAGCACGGCTTTGGTCGCGTTGCGTACCTCGTGCACGTGTTCCTGGACCCATACCATGGTCACCACAGTCATGATCGGACGCTCCTTCCCGTGTATGCCGTTTGAACGTCCCCGGCACGTTCGACGCCGTTAAACGATTCGGTGGAAGCGTCCAACCGCAGGGTCCAGACCTTGGGACGACGGTTCACGGGAACGACGTCTCCATGAAAGTCGACCGCCGCGAGTTCCTGATCTCCCAATGCGATCAGTCCCTTGTTCCGCAGTTCCCTCAACGCCTTGCGCACGGCACGTTCGCTCAATTCGGTCTCCACTTGAATGAGGTTCACAGAAGGCCACGCGCAGTTATCCTCTTCACGGGCCCGGTATGCGAGGTAGAGCAGTACCGCCTTCTGCGTCATGGAACCGAGGTTCAGGCCATACGCCCATGAGACAGCTCTGACGCTCATCTCACCGTCTCCTTTTCCTCCGTCTTGGCGTTGAGACGCCATGCCTTCCAAGGGCCTTCCTCGCCGCGTTCACGCTCCAACGCGCCTATATGCCATTTGACCGGTTCGCTGTCGGCCGCGAGCGGCGTGATGAAACCCTGCTTTTCCAAACGTTCCAGGATCGCGTCGAGTTCCGCCGGCGTCATGTCGCACGCGGTCCCTCTCAACGCGCGCACGCCCACGACGGCGATGTCCTCCCGAGGCGTCTGGAACGTGCTGTTGGCAAGACTGACGAGAACAAGCTTCTCGGCCGGAGTGTCCGGCTTGGCCTGCCATGCCCATTTGATGACGCTGATCATTGTCTGCTCCTTTGTCGGTTGTGGTGTTCGCTCGGTTTTGAAAGTCTGTCGAGGGGGTGCCGGACACGCGTCGGCGGCGCCGTTGCCGTTCGGCGCGCATGGCCGGCATGTCGCCGGCATGGCGGAGAAAGAAGAAAAGACCATGCCGGCATCCATCTCCACGTCACCGGGGTCCGGTAACGGCCGATGGACGATCATTTCCTGTACTTATCGATGACCGCGAGAATGTACGGGTAGTCGTCGATGCTCGGACCGAGGCCATGATGATGGTTCTCCAGGAAACGACGGATGTCGTTGCGGAGAGCGTCGGAGCCACGCGTCGCGGTAAGGCATTGACGGATCAGCATCTCCCAAGCCATGCGCTTGCATCGAGTCGTCACGTCCTGGCGCAGGCCCTCCATGTCGGCCGCGTACTTGTCGCTTTCCAGTTCCAACGGCTGGGTGCCGCCGGTCAACCATTCCTGATAACTGGACTTGTCTCCCGCCGGCGCGGACATGACGGTCGAATCGGGATCGCCGAACACGTCGGCTTCCTCGCAGAGTCGGTCGGCAAGGGCCGCGTTGTTCTCGTTGCGGATCCTTCTTCTCGCTTCGGTGGCGTCCAAAGCCTCGCGTTGCGGCGTCGTGTCCTTCCGCTTCCTGCGGCGTAGCGGCGCGTGGGTCATGCCGCTACGGTATTTGGGCCGCTCAGTACGCATCCACTCGCCCAACCGGTTGCCGATCAGCGTGTTCACGAACGCGCCCAATGGTTTGCGTTCCTCATAGGAGGCCCACCTGCGCAGGCCTCCCTTGAGCAGTTCCACGGCCACGTCGCACATAATCTCGTCAACGGCCCACGCGTATCCCCATTCGGAGAGTCTGCGGGCGACACGACGGCGGTTCTCGTCCAACGCGTCCTCCACTTCCCGCGGGGTCACGCCGTACCGCGCGTGGAAGTCCTTGTCGCTCATGCTGTGGTGTTCCATGGCTTAGAACCTTTCCGAATGCTCTCTTCTGATGCGGGCGAGATACCTTTTCGCGGTGCTGCCGCTCGCGGCCAGTCCCGCGTCCACTGCCTTCGACGCGGTCGGATTCTCGCCTTTAGCCGTAAGCTCGTCGATCCATGCGAGCCACGCCTCGTCATCGGCTCCGGCCTTGCCGCGTCGGCTGGTTTTCCCTGGCTTCGGCTTTTCCTCCGCCTGGGCGTCGTCGGTCTTCTCTTCCGGCACGTCGGCCGGTTCCACGGCCGTCACGTCCGGTCCCACGGGTTCGGGAGCCGGCTCGTCCTGGCCGTCCACGGTCGGGGCATCCCGCTCGTCGGGTTGGATGGTGAGGGTCGGGATGATGACTGGTTCACGCATCACCGGCTGCGGGATGGCGTGCTGTTCGACGGTCGGGGTGGAGGCGTCGGCGGCTGGCGCTTCGGCCTCATCGGCTTTTGGGGCCGCATCGTCCTCCATGGCGGGAACGATGGTCTGGAAGTCGAACAGGTCCGGAATCTCCGGCTTCGCCGGTTCAGCCGGTTCGGGAGCCGATGCCGGCGGTTCGGACGGGATGGCCGGGGCCGGCATGGCGGATGGTGCGGGAACGGGAGCCGGAACGTCAGTGTCTTCCATGACGGTCAAGCCGACGGGAAGGACGGTGTTGATCTTGTCGAGACGGTCTCCCGCGATGATGACGATCAAATGGGTCGCGTACAGGAGTGCGACCGGGGGAATGCTCATGATGACCGGCGGCACCCATGCCGGCAGGTGGAATCCGGTGTTGAGCATCGCATGCAGGGCGTTGCCGGCGATGGAGAAGCTGCTGAACAGTACGAGTCCGACCCACGGATAGGCGCTGCCTCGGATGTGGCCCTTCTTGAATCCCCACGTGGCCCAGGTGCACAGGAGGATCGTGCCGTCCACGCACACCGGGCCACCCCAACTCAGGTAGGGGTTGATGCCGCATGCCACGAACACGAGACGCAGGGCGTCGAAGCTCAATACGAACGCGATCAGGCCGATGATGATGCCGGCCGTGATGCCGGGCCACATTTTGACGCTTGACCTTTCGGCCCGCGCTTCCTCGTCTTTGGTGTATTTCATGATTCAGTCTTTTCTCTCTGCCGGTCCACGACCGGCGATGATGGTTGCTTCAGTGGCGGGGGAGCGGACCCATACCCCTTGGGATCCGCCCGTCCGATCCCGGTCGCATGTCAGGCGGTGATTTCCTGGCAGACGATGGCGAGTTCGGTGCATCCGTCGATGAAACGCGACCAGTCGTTGTCGGTGTCATCAAGTTCCGCGTCCGCCCCGTCGAAGACGTTGTCGACGTCGATGTTCAGCAGGCGCAGCATCTTACACATGTCGCTGATGATGCCGAAGATGTTCGTGCCGCTACGGGAGACGATCTCGCTCACCGTGGAGCCTCCCGGCTGCCACTTGTCGGATTCCAGCAGATGCACCATCTCGTTGATGGCGCCGCGGGCGTCCGACGACTGGCTGACGAACGAGTCGATGTAGGAGCGGATGTCGGTCTCGCGGTTGCCCATGTCGAGGTCCAACGGCTGGTCGTCGTCGGCGTTGTCGAAATCGGTGTTGTCGATCTTGGCGGGTTCGAGTCCTTCGCTCATGCGACGCATCCTGTCCTTGCGGAGCGTGTCGGACACGGTGGACTGGCTCACGTCAAGGATGTCGGCGATGTCGGTCTGCTTGTTGCCGGCATCGGAGAGTTCCACGATCTTCTTGCGGCGTTCCTCGCTGGACATGCTGCCGGTGTCCACATGCTGGAGTTTGCCGGTCGCGTCACGGACCTTGCCTTCTGCGGGAGCAATGCCAGCCTTAGCCTTTGCACGATCAATGGTTGATGGATGGACGCCGAGGAGGGCGGCGATGCCACGGTTACTGATCTTGCCCGGCGTGAAGCCTGTGATAAGGTCGGTGCGCTGCTGGCCGGTCACGCGGATCTTCTCCGCGGCGAAGTTGTCGGCGCAGTATGCGATCCAACCCTTCATGCCCTCGGGATAGCCGAGAGCGACCCAGATATGGCCATCGAAGGCCCTTTCCGCGGCATGCGTGAAATCGTACTGGGCTTCGAGAGCGTGCAGGAGCTTGACCTTGAGATCTTCGGTGACGCGCCGTGCCTCTTCCTCGGTGTAGTTGGTTTCGCCCGGAGCAAGAGGATGTCCAGATGATTCGTTTTGGAAGTTCTCGGCCAATGCCGCGACAGGGTTCGTGTCGATCAGATCCACGTCGGTGCCGGCATCCACGATTTCGGGGGTGACGGTCGGCGTGTTTTCCTGATATTGGGTTTCATTCGGTGTGGTGGATGTGGAATAATCAGACATTGAGCTGGTCCTTTCCTCAGAGTTGGAATTGATTGCATCTGCGTAGGTTTCGTTGAAATCGCTCATTGTGATCTCTTCTTTCTGCGATTGGTTCCTTGGCTGGTGACCGTGGAACCTTGGTTAATTGGGAAATGCTGGATGGGATTGACTCGCCGCCCGTATGTGAGCTGCAACTCATGTGCGGGCATTACTATTTGAGCGATATCGGCCCATCGCCAAGTGGTTGGTATAGGAACTCGACGAAAAGATTGGAATGGCTATGACAGGAGATGACTCCCTTGCATTGGATTCCATCGCGTCGGATTACAGGTTCGTGTTGGAGCATGACGTCTCCATGTTGGAGATTGCTCTTGCGGCCGTGTCCTTCGAAGATTGCAGTCTTGACGATTCCGTTCCGCTGGATCGGGCCTCCGTGGCGTACGATTGCTGGCTTGAAGCGTTGGAAGCGCTTCATCCTGGCCATCGTTTCCGCGGATTCGGTCTTTCGGATGCGGAGCTTTCAGATAACGGTTTGCTTGAACGTCTGCTGTTGACTGTTTTGTTCGATGGTGGTTCTTGCCGGTTCATACGTTCCGTGGTTGCCGTGGTGAATGGCTACCGGGCTCACCGCGGTTGACGGTGTTTGCCGGCTTTTCTGTCTCTCTTCTGTTTTAGGTTTTGGGAAATGCTGGATGGGTTTCATCCACCGCCCGGATGGCGAACTGCAATTCGTCCACGAGCTTGAAAGTGTCCTATACAGGTGCCATAGCTTTTTCCCTTTCACAAGTCCCTCTCGTACGCGCATCAGTAAGGCCGTATAGATAGTCAGTAGAGACATTGAAGGCAAGAGCCGTACGCCAGATATCCTTCGCGGTAAATCGAGTGGCCCCCGATAGCTTTGCGGAAATTGTCGGCTGTGACATGCTCAGAATTGCAGCGTACTGCACCTGTGAAGTATGAGTATCTGCCAGCAGTCCGTTAATTCTGCTCGCTATTATCTTTTCATCATCGTTTTTATAGCTCATGTCTATAAAGATATTACCTATAGTGGATATTTGCAAATTGGTGTGTCATACTTTGGGTATGGCACGTTTTTCAGTGAAGACAGAAGCATCTGAGCGACTTCAGGACATTTTTACTAAGAATGTTCGTGTTCGTATGGCTCTTTACGATATAAAACAGGGCACTTTGGCCGAAGCATTGCATTTGACTCAAGCGACATTAAGCACAAAGTTGAACAGAAGAGTCGAGTGGACGGTAGCCGACATTGCAAATGCGGCGGTTTTTTTCAAAGAGCCGGTGGAAAACCTTGTAAGCGATTCGGCAATTGAAGCAATTAGTGGGGGCTCAGAATATCAGGTGCCGCATTATGCGGCACCTGATATTTCCCGTCGCGAGCTTGCCGCCCCATCCGGCGTCCGTTACCTGCGTAAGCCGGACGAGAATGAGGGAAGGTCACATGGCGCAATCGGACCGCGCGCGTTCGTCATGCCGTTGATGGATGTGGATCAAATGAATTTGGGTCCCCGCTTCTCCGCGAGGACCCGTTTCAAGCTCCCCCACCTGGACTCGAACCAAGACAAAGGGTTCCAAAGACCCGTGTGCTGCCATTACACCATGGGGGAACGGCGATAAAACCCGAGGTTTTCCGCCAAGTGTCTATTATGCCATATGCGGCCATCACCTGATACCGCGTGTCGGACGCTTTCGCAGGTGATGGCCGCTTCCTCCGGATTCAGTTCAATGCCTTGACTAGCCAACCATGCGTACCGTTGTCGAAAAGCTCGCTGGTGATGCGGTAGCCAAGATGTTCATACATCGCGAAATTCTTATCTTCGGAGTGTACGGCGGCAACATGTCCACCGGCCTTCCGGATGAGACGTTCCGCCTCGGCCAGCACCGTCTTGCCGATACCATGGCCACGTTCGTCGGCGACCACGGCCAAACGACCAATCACCCAACGTCCGGGTTGATCGGCATGGTCGAGATCAGGGTAGAGACGGCATGTCGCCACGGCGCGGCCGTTTCCAAAAGCCAGCAGATGCGTGGCTCGGCCCGGCTCATCCCATTCGTCGAATTCCGGACGATAATCCTTCTCCACGACGAACACCGCCGTGCGGATGCCGTGCGCCTCGTCCGTCATCATGTCGTATTCGCGGATCTCCATATGATTCGACACTACAGTCGGGCGGGGAAGAGAGACGAATGGAAGTTATGTGGCGTCGTGTTCGACGATGGCACTGTTGTCGAACGCACGCCGAACAACGCACGCCAAACGCACGTAGGCGGATGTATGACAGCCAGCGCACGTGATAGGGTACACCCGTGAACGAAAAAGAGAAGGACTCCGACACACGCATATACGCTTTGGACGGGCTCAGAGGACTCGCGGCCCTGGCAGTGGTCGCATACCATTACACGGGAGGCACCCTCCGCCAACTATTGCCAGGCGCCCAATTCGTCACCCTATTCTTCATTCTCAGCGGACTTGTACTTTCCATCGTTCCGCTACGCGTCGGAATCGACACATACAACTGGCCTCGTTACCAGCTGCGTCGCATCGCCAGACTCGCCATCCCCACCTGCACGGCGATCGGAATCTGCTGCATCGTCTCCACAATCGCCATGCACATGGGGTGGAAAGCGGAAGAATACGCAAACGCGTTCAGCACATCCTCGCCATCAGCCTGGCTACACAATCTGCTCACCCAACTCGACATGCTTTCAATGACCACCGCCGGCACCAGAGTGGACGGTTCCACATTGGCAATGGTCGACCTGCCATCATGGAGCATGTGCTGGGAATTGCTTTTCAGCCTCGCCCTGCCCGTATACGTCATCATCGCCACCGACATGCGATTCGTGGCACCCATTGCGCTCGCATGCGTGCTGTTGTCGGAGTGGACGCAGTGGCCGCCGTTGCGTCACATGGCCATGTTCGCGCTTGGCGTCGCGTTGGCGAAACGGCTTACGGACAACGGGCGCGAGACGATGCGCGACGTCGTTGCCGTACCGCTCGCCCTGTGTGGCATCGTCTTGGTTTGCCAAAGCGGTTTCGGTTTGCTGCCTGGTATTGTCGCCCAACCTTTGGCCGTGTGCGGATGCCTGATATTGGTGGTGGTCGCACTTACCTGCAACGTGGTATCCGACCTGCTTTCCACGCCACCTGTCCGTTGGCTGGGGCGCATTTCATTCAGCCTGTATCTGACCCATCTTCCCGTCCGCGACTGGATTGTGCCGTACATTCCCGTGCAGGGTCTATTGCGCCCGGTGGTTTTGTTTGCATTGTGCCTTCTGGCAGCGGAGGCGTTCTATCTTGCCGTGGAACGGCCTGCTACCAGACTGTCAAGGAGGCTGGGAAAGGTGAAAAGGGAAGCCTGATGTATTTCGCTTGCGCATGGTGCTTTAGGCGGAATCGCCGGTTTGCATGAATGTCGATTGAGCGACCGGTATACGCTTCCTGCGAGGACATGTTCGGCATGTTCCGCGGCAAGGCGTGCATTCGGAAACTGATCCGCGGAAACATGTCCGGCCACGGCAAGTCAGTCGCCATCACTTTGGAACATGGCATCCACGGAAGCGCGTACCTGCCCGGTGTCCTGTCGTGGCCCGTCAAATACCATCAGGGAGATGGAGTTGGTACGTAGTTCACTCAGCGAGCTCAGCAACGGACGCACCGCCGCGGTGCTGCCCAAAGCGACCGTGCGCCCGTCATCATCAAACGGAACAGGACATCCTACATGTTTATGAGTATCAACAGCTATCAGAATCTCTTCGACCGTCTTGAGGATAAGTTCGATGCTTGCCTCGCCGACGCCCGCATAGCCGAGAACGATGGACGCCGCAACAGGCATGGACTCTGATCCGACGCAGACGGTATTCGTGGCATGTCAATTGAATTATGATTCCCTTAGTTTCAGATTCGAAGGAATCGTCTGGAGCGATTTCCACGACGGTTCGGTCGGCATTCCCGCCTTCGTGCGCGAAGGACAGAACGTCCACATCAAAGCAACAGTGGACAAATACAATCCCGACAGCGGCTTTCCCGCATATCGATGGGTTCCGTGTTTTCCCGAAGGCCCAGGACTTTCGGGAAAACACGGAACCCATTTTTTCCATTTCGCGAGACTTTTGGCCGACATGTGGAATATCAGCCTGGAAACGCGCCGAACCATGTAATATCGCTTGCGGACACGGGGGCCATTATGGCTGAGAGGAAGCGACCGCTTCAACCGTATGAACGTATACCGGATAATGCCGGCGCACGGACGTCTCTCTACTTCCCGTGCCTTTGCATAAGAGAAAGGCACATACCTATATGACTGAAGAAAACCAGTCTTCCGCAGTTCGCAAACCCAACGTCAAATGGCGTGTGGTCGACATCGTCGTGGCCGCGATCGTTGCCGTCGCATCCGGCGTGATCTTCTGGGCCTGGGACTTCATCTACGCCGTCCCGACCGCCCTGTTCGACAGCCTCACCCCGGGACTGGGCGGACTCTTCCATTTCATGTGGCTGTTCGCCGGCCCGCTCGTGGCCATCATCATCCGCAAGCCCGGCGCGGCCTTCTTCGGCGAAACCATCGCCGCGGTCATCGAAACGCTGCTGGGCAATCCATTCGGCGTGGCGCACGCACTGCTGATCGGCATGGCCCAAGGACTCGGCGCCGAAATCGGCTTCGCGGTCTTCGCATACCGCAAGTGGAACCTGCTCACCGTGACCCTGGCCGGCGCGTTGACCGGCCTATCCAATGGCCTGTACGAGTGGGTCGTCACCGCCGGCTGGTCGACACTGCAAGGCGTCGTGTTCACCGTCTGCTGCGTCATCTCCGGAGCCGTATTCGGCGGAGCGCTCATGTGGTTCGTACAGAAGGCGCTCGCCAAAACCGGTGTGCTCGACCGCTTCGAATCAGGCAAGGCCGACGTCGTGGCCTGAACCACGCAACTCACAATCCAACAACAAACACAGAAAACATGCCGGCCGTCCGCCGGCGTATCCAAGAAAAGAGAAAATCATGACCAACCACGTTCCAGAAGCAACGAAACCCGCCAGTGGAGACTACGCCTGGCTGGGCGCGGAAGCCGGCTCCGTCGCCGACCTCATGTACATGCTCAACACCGAGGACTGGTACGACGCCATCAACTCGCGTTTCGTCAGCGAGCTGCTTGACGACACCTTGCCGGAATCCATCCTCAAGGCGTACCTGATCCAGGACTTCAAGTTCTATAACAACGGCATGATGGCACGTCTCATCAAACTCGCCCCACGTCAGGAGACCAAGGACATGCTCGCGGCGCAATCGCAGTGGTTCGCCGACAACGAGGCCACCTACTTCGAACACTTCCTCGAGGCCTATCACGTCAGCCAGGAGGAATACGACGCGACCGAACCAACCCCGGCCAACAAGGAGTACGGCGCATACCTCGACAGCCTGTCCGACAAGAGCTGGCCGGAACTGATCACCGCGATCTGCTGCATGGAATGGCTGTACCTCGCATGGGCCAAGCGCACCGTCGACGCCGACGTCATCCAGCAGGTGCCGGCGCACAAGGGCTGGGTCGACCTGCATGAAGGTGCGCACTTCCGCAAGTGGGTCGGCGACCTCATCTCCCTGGTCAACGAATACTGCTCCATCGATGGTCCGGAAGCCGAAGTGTTCCGCACCATCGTGCATCTGGAGCGCCGCTTCTTCGACGACTCCTACCCGCAGGAGTGAGCCTGCGATCCAAGACCGCATAAGCCATGAGCCGGGCGCGTACGATCGATGTCGTACGCGCCCGGCTCATTTGTTGCGGTTCCGTCCGGAGCCCGGCTTCCTCGTGCGCGACTGCCGCGCGGGGGCAGCCCGGCTACAGTGAAATCTTGTCGATACGCCGGAGCTCATCGTCGCTGAACGAAGTGTTTCTAAGCGCACCGATGTTGTCGATCAGCTGCTGTGGGCGGGACGCTCCGACCAGCACCGAAGCCACCATGCCGTCGTGCAGCAGCCAAGCCAGCGACATTTCGGCGAGCGTCTGTCCACGCTCGGCGGCCAGATCGTTCAGGTCGCGAATCTGCTGAAGCCGTTCCGGCGTCAACGCGCTCTGCTGCAGGAATCGTCCGTCATGCGCGATTCTGCTGTCCGCCGGAACGCCGTTCAGATACCGGTTGGTCAACAGTCCCTGGGCGAGCGGGGAGAAAGTGATGAGTCCCTTGCCAAGACGGTGCGCGGTCTCCTTGAGCCCATTGCGTTCCACGGTGCGGTCGAAGATGTTGTAACGGTTCTGGTTGATGATGAACGGCACATGCATCTCATCCAAAATGGCGGTGGCCTTCTCGAGTGTGGGGCCATCATAATTGGACAGGCCCACATACAGCGCCTTGCCGCTGCTCACGGCCGTGGCGAGCGCGCCCATGGTCTCTTCGAGTGGTGTGGATGGGTCCATGTGGTGGTGGTAGAAGATGTCCACGTAGTCGAGGTTGAGGCGTTTGAGGCTTTGGTCGAGTGAGGCGAGCAGGTATTTGCGGCTGCCGAGGTCGCCGTAGGGGCCGGTCCACATTTCGTAGCCGGCTTTGGTGCTGATGATGAGTTCGTCGCGGTGGTGGTGGAAGTATTCGTGCAGGAGTCGTCCGCAGTTTTTTTCGGCCGATCCGGGTTCGGGGCCGTAGTTGTTGGCCAGGTCGAAGTGGGTGATGCCGTTGTCGAATGCGGTGAACACGATGCGGCGCATGGTGTCGTATGGGGTGGTGTCGCCGAAGTTGTGCCAGAAGCCGAGGGATATGGCCGGCAGTTTGAGGCCGCTTTCGCCGGCATGGTTGTAGGTCATGCTGTCGTATCGGTTTGGCGATGGCGTATAGACGGTGGTCGGTTCGAGCATGTTTTCTCCTTTGAATATGCTGCTCATGTCGTATCCGCAATCAACATACACGTCCGTTTGTCGTGCCGCAACATTGCGCAATACAATAAGGCGCATCGCGGTATTCGATGCGGTGGTAGGAGAGTGGCCCATGCGTGTGGAACATGGATTCGGTCCGGTTTGGGATGCCGGATCGCGCGTGTTGGTGTTGGGTTCCGTGCCAAGTCCGAAGTCGCGTGAGATGCGGTTTTATTATGGTCATCCGCGCAATCGTTTCTGGCCGGTCATGGCGGCTGTTTTCCATGATGATGGTTGTCTGCGCGAGTGCCGGGACCCGGGCCAGATTGTGGGGTTGCGTAGGGATTTCGCTTTGCGTCACCATATGGCGTTATGGGATGTGATTGAGTCGTGCGACATCGATGGAGCGAGCGATGCCAGTATCCGTAATGCGGTGCCCAATGATCTTTCCCCGATAATCATGCGATCGAAAATCGCCCATGTCTTCACCACTGGCGCGAAAGCCGCGCAACTGTACCGTAAACTCTGCGTTCCGCTGCTTCGGGCGCATGGATTGGACGGCATGCCGATGACGCAGCTGCCATCCACCAGTCCGGCGAACGCCAAAGCCGACCTGCCCGGACTCGTCGAAGCGTACGGATGCGTCGCACGCTCCGTTTCGCAGGCGTCGTAAGGCGTTTCCGACGGCTGCGGCATTGTCCGAACCCTATTTATACAATCGCGGTTGCGTTGAAATCCGAAGCGTCCTCCACTAATCCGTCTGGAATGGACGTTTCCCGCGAAAACCAGCAAAACGGAAGGCGAAAGATGGCACTGAGCGCCGCAATCATCCTTGCCGCGGGCGAAGGCACCCGCATGCGTTCCAACAAACCGAAGGTGCTGCACACCTTGGCCGGCAAAACGTTCCTGAACCGTGTCATGGACTCCGTGGCGGCCCTTGACCCCGATACGCTCGCCGTGGTGGTCCACTACCAGGCCGAACGCGTCGCCGAAGCCGCACGCTCCTACAACGAGCACGTCACCATCGTCGACCAGGACGACATCCCCGGAACCGGCCGCGCCGTGCAATGCGCGATGGCGCAGCTCACGCAGAAGGACGATCTGGACGGCGCCGTGCTGATCGCCGCATCCGACATGCCGCTGCTCGACACCGACACGCTCGACCAGCTGCTCGCCTTCCACGAGAAAAGCGGCAACGGCGCGACCGTGCTCACCACCATCCTCGACGATCCGACCGGCTACGGCCGCATCATCCGCGACAGCGAAGGCAACGTGCTGCGCATCGTCGAACAAAAGGACGCCAACAGCAGCGAACTCGCCGTACGCGAAGTGAACACCTCCGTATACGTGTTCGACGCCAAACTGCTCGCCGAAGCCATCGCCAACCTCAAATCCAACAACGCGCAGGGCGAATTCTACCTGACCGACGCGCTCGAAGCCGCCAAAGCCAATGGAGCCGTCGGCGCTTTCGCCGCCCCCGACCCGCTAAGCGTGGAAGGCGTCAACGACCGCGTGCAGCTCGCCGCGCTCGCCAAGGCGCACAACAAGCGCGTGTGCGAGCATTGGATGCGCGAAGGCGTCACCATCCTCGACCCGGACACCACGTGGATCGAGGACGACGTGCAGATCGCACGCGACGCGGTGATCCTGCCCGGCTGCTTCCTCCAAGGCCATACGGTGATCGGCGAAGCCGCCGAAGTCGGCCCGTACACCACGCTGATCGGCGCCACCATCGACGCCGAAGCGCATGTGGAACGCTCCCGCGTGCAGGAGACGCACATCGGCCGCGCGGCCAACATCGGCCCGTGGACGTATCTGCGTCCGGGCAACGAGCTCGGCGAGGGAAGCAAGGCCGGCGCGTTCGTGGAAATGAAGAAGGCGCACATCGGCAACGGCACGAAGGTGCCGCACCTGAGCTATGTCGGCGACGCCGACCTGGGCGAGCACACCAACATCGGCGGCGGCACCATCACCGCCAACTATGACGGCGTGCACAAGCACCACACCACCATCGGATCGAACGTGCATGTCGGCGCGGGCAACCTGTTCGTCGCCCCCGTCACCGTCGGCGACGGCGTCACCACCGGAGCCGGCTCCGTGGTCCGCCACGACGTCCCGTCCGACTCCATGGTCTATTCCGAAAACACGCAACACGTAGTAGAGGGCTGGAAGCCCGAATGGGAGCGCTGAACATGCCTGCATTGCAAGATTCCATCGACGCCATCCGCATCGCCGCAGCCGCGGCCGACCGCATGAAGGCCACCGACATCGTGGCGTTCGACGTTACCGAACCATTGGCCATCACCGACGCGATGCTCATCGCCAGCGCCTCGAACGAACGCCAGGTGCTCGCCGTCGCCGAGGAAATCGAGAAGGACCTGTACCTCAAGGCCGGCAAACGCCAGCCACGTTCCCGCGAAGGCCTGACCGAAGGCCAGTGGGTGCTGCTCGACTACGGTGATTTCGTCATCCACGTCATGCACCAGGAATCCCGCGAATACTACCGTCTCGAACGGTTGTGGAAGGACTGCCCGAGCATCGATCTGCAGCTCGAACACGCCGAGGGCGAGCAGGAGCCGACGGCTTCCAGCGAAGCGTGATTTTTCATCCATCATCGAAACGTGCCTTCCCGAAAATCCTGCGGAAGGCACGTTTTGGTATGCGCCGTCCCAGCAATCCGAATACGATGGCAGACAGGCAATAAATCGGAAAGACAACCGGCAGATAGGGGAGAGGCATGCCCAGAAACGTCGAACTCGACCATGATGAGACCATGACGCCACACGTGCGTTCCATCACACTGGTGCGCCACGGACGTACCGCATACAACGCGCAGCACAGGCTGCAGGGACAGATCGACATTCCGCTCGACGAAGTGGGTATGTGGCAGGTTCTCCAGACCGCGTCCGCATTGCGTGAACTGTACGTGGACCGTCGTCCCGAAGCGGCGCGCCAGCTGGTCGTCTGCTCCGATCTCAAACGCGCGGCCGCCACCGCCCACGCGTTCGCCGACCCGCTCGGACTCGACGTGCATCCCGACGTCCGCGTGCGCGAACGCAGCTTCGGCGATTGGGAAGGCATCGCCGTCGAAGAGCTCGCCAAACGGTTCCCCGAGGATTATCTGTCATGGGCCCAGTTCCGCGGCGGCGAGCTCAAGTATGGCGCAGAACCGAAGCAGAATGTCGGCAGGCGTGGCGTCGAGGCGTTGAACGATTGGGCGTCGAAGGCCGGCTCCGATACCGACCTGTACGTGTTCTCGCATGGCGCCTGGATCTCGCAGACGTTGCAGACGCTGCTGGGATTGAGCGAAGTGCATGGCGATTTCGCCGACATTCTGTCGATGCGCAACGCGCATTGGGTGCGGCTGGCGCCGTTGGAACTGCAGGGCACGCTGCGGTGGCGTCTGGTCGACTACAACCATGGTCCGGCGATCGCCGACACCGAGCAGTGGGAGCATCCGCAGCTATAGCCGCTGACGAAAACGGGGGATGACGCGCGTCCCGTTCCCAAGTTTTTTCCAAGCTTTTCACAGAATCGCAAGTTTTTTCAAAGCGTAATCGGCTACCGTCATGCTCTGTGAAGAATTTTTTCAAGGGCATATCGTTTTCATCGATTTTCGCGGGCGCGCTTGCCGCGGTGACCTCGTTCCTGCTGTCCGCAAAAATCGGCATCGCGGGATCGGTGATTGGCGTCGCCGCCGGTTCCATCGTCTCGGCCGTTGCGACGCAGGTGTACAAGAACGTGCTCAAGGCGTCGGGGGAGAAGCTGCAAAACGCCGTACCGTTCGTGGCCAACGACAAGGACGGTACGGACGGTGTCGGCAAGAGCGGCGATGACGCCACCACGGTGATCGCTCCCGCCGAATCCGAGGGCGAGCAGACCAAGACGCTGTCCGCGGAGGAATCCGATGAGACCACGGTCATGACGTCCGTGGACGGGGATACGACCACGGCGATGCCCGCAACGTCAGGCCGTGTCATCTCCTCCGCGCAGGCCGGAGGACGCGAATCGAACATGCTTCCGGACAATGCCGGCGGAAGTATCCAGCATGCTGGACGCCGGGCGTCGTTTGACGCTTGGCTGCATGGCAAGCGTGCGCCGATCGTCATCGCGATCGTCAGCGCGCTTATCGGCGTGGCCGTGAGCGCCGGACTGATCCTCGCGTTCACGGGCGGACATGGAACCGATACCGTGGTGCGTGACATGGTCAACAGCAAGCAGACGCCGTCGGATGACAATGCCGGCGATTCCACCTACGGCAGCGGAAACAACGGCACGCAGGACAATATGCAGAACCAGTCCGGCACGACGGACACCGATAAGGATTCCACCACGAACTCCGACAGGAACAACGGCAAGGACACCGGGAAGAAGACGGATTCCACAACCGGCGGCACCGGAACGTCCACCGACGGCTCGGACTCGTCCACCAACACCGGAGACGATTCGAACAAGACGGATTCGTCCACGGACTCCACTACGCCATCCGACGGATCGACGTCAGGCACCAACAATTCGGGACAGTCGGGCGCGGGGACGACCACCACGCCGAATGGTTCGACATCCACGAACCAGAATCCGACGCCGAACGGTTCGAATCCCAATGGCACATCATCCGGCACGTCAGGCAATGGGACGGACACTTCGAAATAGCCTATGAGGCATGCGGCCGGGGCTTTCCTCGACCACGTGCCCGACACGCCGCGAATTGCATGATTCTGCTCTGTGTTGTATCTTATACAAGGTTTGCAGAGCAGACATTGGGGCTATGGCGCAGCTGGTAGCGCATCTCCATGGCATGGAGAGGGTCAGGGGTTCGAATCCCCTTAGCTCCACGATTGGAAGGCTTCCGGAGAGATTCGGAAGCCTTTTTCTTTACCGTTTCCCGTCGGCTTCCGGGCAATCCGCTGATCGGATGCGAAAACCAAGAAAGCGAGAACCATGATCGACGAAGTACTGTTCCTGCGCCACGGACGCACCGCATACAATCTCGCCAGACGGCTGCAAGGACAAATCGACATTCCCCTCGACATCGTCGGACGGTGGCAGGCGGACCAAAGCGCGTACGAACTCGCCAAAACCTACTATTGGGCGAAAGTCGCGCATCTCGCCGAACATAACGACCAGCTCGCGCAACCCGCATACGGCAACGCCCATCTGGCCGACGTCGATGAAATCAACAACGCGCCCGCCGCGGCCCGCCGCATGCTCGTCGTCTCATCGGATCTGTTCCGCGCGCAGCAGACCGCGCACGCCTTCGCCGACCTCATGGGGCTGGACGTGGAACTCGACCCGCGTCTGCGCGAACGCAGCTTCGGCGAATGGGAGGGCATGACCCGCGAGGAGATCTGCGAGCATTACGCCGACGACTACCATTCCTGGCGAGCCCACACGGGAGGCGAAACCAAGCATGGCGTGGAAAGCCGCATCCATACGGGCCGACGCGGCGCGGAAGCCGTGCGCGACATCGTCGCCAAACACCATGACGAGACAATGCCTACCACATTGCTTCTCGTCGGCCACGGCTCATGGATCGTGGCCACCGTGGCGGTGCTGCTCGACATGGACCCCGACGATCTCAACAACGTCGGCGCGATGCGCAACGCCTTCTGGACGCGCATGACCCCGCACACCGACCCCAGGAACGCGGACCGTCCCACTTGGAAGCTTGAGGAATTCAACCAAGGCCCCGCCATCGCATCATTCGCCGACTGGGAGAACGGTCCCGAATCGTTGCGCGCGCCCGGCATGCCGCTGTGGAAGCCGATCATCCAATAAGCATCCAATACACGGCGCCGAAAACATCATCCAAAGTGAACTCTTGATGAAATCACCGCCGTCCGTACGGCAAATTCTCACGGTGGGACTATCCTTAATGAGGTTGTTTGCCCGACCATGCGGCGAGCCGGGAATCCGGCGATCGTTCCGCATGCGGATCGGGCTTCCGTACAGCGATAGAACGTTGGAAAGCGCGAAAGGCGGGTGAGAGACATGTTGAGAATGTTCAGAACGATTAACGGCCAGGTGGAGCAAATCCAAAAACCGGAGAACGGCTCCTGGTTATGTCTCTCGGCGCCCACCGACGTGGAGCTCGCCAACGTGTCCATGGAAACCGGCATCGACCTGGCCGACCTGCGCGCCCCTCTGGATGACGAGGAACGCTCGCGCGTCGACGTCGAGGACGACTACACGATGATCATCGTGGACATTCCTACCGTGGAGGAACGCGGCGGCCGCGACTGGTACGAGACCATCCCGTTGTCGATCATCATCACCCAGTCCGCCATCATCACCGTCTGCATGCAGGACACGCCCGTGCTGCACCCGTTCATGGAAGGCACCATCCGCGGCTTCAACACATACATGAAGACCCGGTTCATCCTGCAGATCCTGTACCGCAACGCCACCATGTACCTGCGTTACCTGCGCATCATCGACCGCGAAAGCGACAAGCTCGAACTGAAGCTGCGCCACTCCATGCAAAACCGAGAGATCCTCATGCTGCTGGAACTGAGCAAGACATTGGTCTACTTCACCACATCTCTCAAATCGAACGAAATCGTCATGGAGAAGCTAACCACGCTGCCGCGGCTCAAGCAGTATCCGGAGGACGAGGACCTGCTCGACGACGTCATCACGGAAAACAAGCAGGCAATCGAGATGGCCAACATCTACAGCGGCGTTCTCGCCAACATGACCGACGCGTTCGCATCGATAGTGTCGAACAACCTGAACAACGTGATGCGCATCTTCACCATCATCTCCATCACCCTGTCGATTCCGACCCTGATCTTCTCCATGTACGGCATGAACTTCCAGGAAGGCATGCTCGGCATGCCCCTCACGGACAAGCCATGGGGCTTCGCGGTGATCATCGGCATCTCACTGGTCCTTTCGGCGATCGTCACCTGGTTCCTCACCCGGTCGCGCATGTTCAAGTGACGTCCATGATGGGAAAAGCGCGATACGTGGCCGCGGCGGCATGCGCGGCATTACTTGCGGCCGGCGCCGGCGCGTGCGGCACATCGGTTTCCGTGGTGACCGAAGGCGCGGCGCAGGGGCCGACGATCGCGATAGGAGTGGCCGCCGACCAGCCGGGGCTTGGATACCTGCATGGAGGCGAATACTCCGGTTTCGACATCGACGTGGCCAAATACGTGGCGAAAACCCTCGGATACGCGGAAAAGCAGATCGTGTTCAAACAGCTGTCCCCGGCCATGCGAGCCTCCGCGCTCACCGACGGCACGGTGGACATGGTCGTGGATTCCTTCTCCATGGACGGGACCCACGATGGTGAGGCCGACGTCGCCGGACCATATCTGACGGTCCGGGAGGCGCTGCTCATCCGCTCCGACAGCGCATCCGAAATCACCGGAACCGACAGCCTGTCCGATAAAACCGTATGCGCGGTCGCTGGAAGCGCGGCGGCCGACAACATCCGCAACCGCACGAAAAACATCCGCACGACGGTGGCGGAACGCGACACGTATCCGCAATGCATGACGGCGCTGATGATCGGCGAGGCCGACGCCGTCGCCGCCGACGACGCGATCGCGGCCGGATTGGCGTCGAACAACACAGGCGACCATCTGAAGATCGTCGACGTTCCCGACACCACCTGGTCCTACGGCATCGCCGTCAAATCAGGACAGGACGAGCTGGTCGGGCAAATCGACGCCGCATTGCGCGCCATGGTCAAGGACGGCTCGTGGCAGAAGGCCGCGGCCGACATGGGCAAGTCGATCGGATACACGCCCGACGCGTCCATGAATCCGCCGAAGGCAACGGCCAAGGCCCCGTCCTCCGGCGCGTCCGCGGCATCGGAAAAATAACGGCGGCGCACGTGCCTGAATAGTGGTTGATTCCTTGCGAAGTGTCCAGTTGCGCGGCTAATTTCATGCATTATGAGTGACACTGAGAAAAGCGCGCAGGCGCAACCGAACGAATCCGCCGAACCGTCGTTCCGCTACAACGCGAAGCTGGCGCAGGGCATCGAAGAGAAATGGCAGAAGATCTGGGATGACGAAGGCACCTTCTGGGCCGCCAACGTCAACGGCGACCTGAAGGACGGCAAGGGCCATAACGCCGAAGGCCGCCCGTCCTATTTCGCGATGGACATGTTCCCGTACCCGTCCGGCAAGGGCCTGCACGTCGGCCACCCGCTGGGCTACCTCGCCACCGACGTGGTCAGCCGCTACCACCGCATGAAGGGCGAGAACGTGCTGCACGCCATGGGCTACGACGCCTTCGGCCTGCCGGCCGAGCAGTATGCCGTGCAGACCGGCCAGCATCCGCGCATCACCACCGAACAGAACATCGCCAACATGCGCCGCCAGCTGCACCGCATGGGCCTGAGCTTCGACAACCGTCGTTCCTTCGCCACCATCGACCCCGGCTACGTGCGTTGGACCCAGTGGATCTTCTCCCGCATCTACGACGCCTGGTACGACGAGGACGCCACCAACCCGTCCGGCTCCAGGGGCTGCGCCCGCCCGATCAGCACGCTCGTCGAACAGTTCGAATCCGGCAAGCGCGCCATCCCGGGCTTCGAAGGCAAGGCCTGGGCCGACCTGAGCGAAGCCGAGCAGGCCGACGTGCTCAACGACTTCCGTCTGGCCTACATTTCCAAGTCCCCGGTCAACTGGTGCCCGGGCCTGGGCACCGTGCTCGCCAACGAGGAGGTCACCGCCGAAGGCAAGTCCGAACGCGGCAACTTCCCGGTGTTCCAGCGCGAACTGCGCCAGTGGTCCATGCGCATCACCGCATACGGCCACCGTCTGATCGAAGACCTCGACACCATCGACTGGCCTGAGAAGGTCAAGCTCATGCAGCGCAACTGGATCGGCGAATCCCACGGCGCTTCCGTGCATTTCGACGTCGAGACCCCGAACGGCGTCAAGGACATGGAGATCTACACCACCCGTCCCGACACCCTCTTCGGCACCACCTTCGCAGTCGTCTCCCCGGAACACCACCTGCTTGAGGACGTGCCTGCCGAATGGCCGGCGGAAACCCCCGAGGATTGGAAGGGCGGCTACGCCACCCCGGTCGAGGCCGTGAAGGCGTACCGTCTGGCCGCCGAAGCCAAGACCGCCAAGGACCGCGTGGACGAGGCGGGCGAGAAGACCGGCCTGTTCACCGGCCTGTACGCCATCAACCCGATCACCGGCGCTAAGCTGCCGCTGTTCACCGCCGACTACGTGCTCATGGACTACGGCACCGGCGCGATCATGGCAGTGCCGGGCGGCGACCAGCGCGATTACGATTTCGCCGTCAAGTTCGGCCTGCCGGTCATCTACACCGTCAAGCCGCTGCCGGAATCCGGTGACGACCTCGCCAACTATGAGGGCAAGGCGCCGTTCGTCTCCCATGACGGCATCGTCATCAACTCCTCCATCGACGCGACCAAGGCCAAGGGCGATTCCCTGAGCCTCGACGGCCTGCGCGTGGACGAGGCCATCGACAAGGTCAACGCCTGGCTCGAATCCGCCGGCGTCGGCAAGGGCACCGTCAGCTACCGTCTGCGCGACTGGCTGTTCAGCCGTCAGCGCTACTGGGGCGAGCCGTTCCCGATCGTCTACGGCGAGGACGGCACCCCGCACCTGCTTCCCGACGAGCAGCTGCCGATCAACCTGCCGGACGTGCCGGACTACAGCCCGAAGACCTTCGACCCGGAGGACGCCGAATCCGACCCGGAGGCTCCGCTGAGCCGCAACGAGGACTGGGTCAAGGTCGAGCTCGACCTGGGCGACGGCAAGAAGACCTACTACCGCGACACCAACACCATGCCGAACTGGGCCGGCTCCTGCTGGTACTACATGCGTTACCTCGACCCGACCGACACCAAGCACATGGTGGAGAAGGACGAGTTCGACTACTGGATGGGTCCGGACCACAACAAGACCGCCGGCAAGTCCGGCGGCGTGGACCTGTACATCGGCGGCGTCGAACACGCCGTGCTGCACCTGCTGTACTCCCGCTTCTGGCACAAGGTGCTGTTCGACCTCGGCTACGTCGACTCCATGGAACCGTTCCACAAGCTGTTCAACCAGGGCATGATCCAGGCATACGCCTACACCGACGGCCGCGGCCAGTACGTGCCGGCCGCCGAAGTGGTGGAAGGTCCCGCCGACGCCAACGGCGAGCCGACGTTCACATGGAACGGCCAGCATGCCAACCGCGAGTTCGGCAAGATGGGCAAGAGCCTGAAGAACATCATCACGCCTGACGACATGTATGAGAACTACGGCGCGGACACCTTCCGCCTGTACGAGATGGGCATGGGCCCGCTGGCCGAATCCCGTCCATGGAACACCCGCAACGTGGTCGGCTCCATGCGTTTCCTGCAGCGCCTGTGGCGTAACGTCATCGACGAGACCACCGGCGAGGTGCGCGTCACCGACGGCGAGCTTGACACGAAGACGCTGAAGCTGCTTAACAACACGATCGCCGACGTGACCGTCGAGATGGAGGCCATGCGTCCGAACACGGCCATCGCCAAGCTCATCGTGCTCAACAACCATCTGACCAGCCTCGATGCCGTGCCGCGCGCCGCCGTCGAACCGCTGATCCTGATGCTCTCTCCGATCGCCCCGCACATCTGCGAGGAACTGTGGAGCAAGCTCGGCCACACCGAATCCCTGGCGCACGCCGACTGGCCGAAGGCCGACGAACGTTACGTCGGACAGGATTCCGTCACCGCGGTCGTGCAGATCAAGGGCAAAGTGCGCGCCAAGCTCGAGGTCTCCCCGGACATCGATCCGAAGGAGCTGGAGAAGATGGCGCTCGAAGCCGTCGCCGACCGACTGGGCGGCAAGGAGCCACGCAAGGTCATCGTCAAGGCTCCGAAGATCGTCTCCATCGTTCCCGCGGAATGATCTTCTGACGAGACGGCCCGCATAAGAGGACGCGGGTTCTTCCGCACCATGGCGACACGCCAGGAATGTGGATAACCCGCGTTCTCCGACCACAGGAGCCGTTTCGGCTGGACAGTATGCCCATGCATCCTCCAATGTTGGATGCATGGGCATATTTGCATTTCGCGGCACTCACCCCATCCGTGCCATCCACACGGCGGACGGCGGCACTGGCATGCCGGCCGCCACGAAGCGGCTGCGGGGATTGGGCATGCCCGAAAAACCGTCCCGACCCAACAGCCTTACGGCCATGGAGGCGCAATCGGACGAACCGTCCGCATCACACGAACCCGCACGACCGATGCCGCAGTGGAAGACGCATGACGCGAAACCGACATTGGCGGAGCTCGCCGGCGTCCGGCCGACGGACAAACCCGACGAGGGGGAGCGGCCGAAACGCGACAGGCCACGATTGGCGTTCCGCCCGTTCCACGCGCTCATGGCGATCCTCACTTTGTCGTGCGCGCTGTGCGCGAGCCTGACCATGCTCGTCCAACAGACGATCCACTACAGCGAACTGCAGCATTCACGGTCGCAGATACGCTCACAGGCCCAACAGCAGCCGCAACAGGCCCCGCAAACGGAACAAACGCCGGCACCGCAAGAAAACGGGCCGACGCAGGACGCGTCCACACCGGACAGCCATGACGGGCAAGACGGAGCGCAGCAATCGAACCAGCTTGACCTCAACACCGCAGACCTAGGCGAATTGCAGACCCTCAAAGGCGTCGGACCGGTCACCGCGCAGCGCATCCTCGACTATCGAACGCAGATAGGACGGTTCGACAACGTCGACCAGCTTCTGGAAGTCAAGGGCATCGGTTCGAAGACTCTGGCGAAGTTCCGTGACCAAGTGTGCGTGAGATGACGGGCACACGCGATTGGCTGACCAGGGAGCGCGGGAGCCGAGACTGGAGACTGCTGCCGGCCGCAATATGCGGTTGGGCGGCCAGTCTGGCCGCGCACGCCGGCTTCGCATATTGCATGTCGCATGACGGCATGCTCGGCGCTTTGCCGGCCGTTCTCGCCTGCATGATACCGCTGGCGGTCCTGGCGGGACTGCCCTTCCCACGATTGCCGGCGTCCGTTCGACGACGGATAACGCTCTGGCATGCGAGCGTCACGGTCTGCGCGATCGCTGCGATGGTTTGCGCGGCAAGCGCGTTGACCTATGATTTGCTGCAATGGCGCGACCCGGCTTCTCGGGCGGCCGCGGAAGGCGACGCTTCCGTCGTCGTCACGGCGCGCGCCACCTCGCCGACCGTCATCTCCGACAGACGGTCGAACGACTGCCGTGCCGACGCGCGCATCACATCGGTCACCATCGACGGCGTACGGCAAACCAGTTCGGCACGAGCGCGTATATACGCGGACCGGCCTGAATGCGGCAAACTCAAACAGGACGGCACCTACAAGATCGTGGGTCGCATCTCCGAAGCGCGATACGGTGCCATGCCGTTGTGGCTGACCGACGTCACGACAGTCGAACACGTCAGGCCGCCAAACCTGCCGATGCGTGCCATCGGCATGATGCAGGAGGCGTTCTTCGTCCAAACCGCACGTCTTTCCGACCAAGGGAAAGTGCTCGTCCCCGGACTGACATTGGGTGTTCTCGGACAGGACTACGTGCCGGCCGAAGGCGATGGCACCGACATCGATTCCACATACGCCGCACAGGTGGAGGACGCGTTCCAAAGGTCCGGAATCGTGCATCTCATGGCGGTCAGCGGCGGCCATCTGGCCGTGACCGCCGCATTGGTGCGTTCCGTCTGCTCGTTCTTCCTTCTGCCGCGACGATTCACCGCACTGCTGGTCGCCATGTCGTACATCATGCTGTCGGCATGCGTGTTTCCGTCGGATTCGGTATCCCGCGCGCTTTTGATGGGATTGTCCGGCGCGGCATGCCTGTTCATCGGCAGACGAGGCCAGGCGATGGCGTCGTTGAGCTGGACCACATTGGCTATGCTGATGGCATGCCCGCACATGTCGCAAAGCTTCGGATTCGCCCTGTCCTGCGCCGCGGTGCTCGGCATCGTGCTGTTCGCCGACACCCTCAACGCATGGATGGAACCGGTCCTGCCACGGTTCGTGGCCGAGGCTCTGTCCATGACCATAGCGGCGCAAGTGTTCACCCTGCCGATCCAGGTGCTCATCGAACCGGAACTGCCGGTGTTCTCCATACCGGCGAATCTGATGGTGGCGCCGTTCGTGGGTTTCGCCACATTGGCCGGTCTGGCCAGTCTTGCCGTCTCATGGCTGATTCCGTGGCTCGGCCTGCAACTGGCCCGTGCGGCCTCCTGGGGCACCGCGGTCATGGAACTGACCGCCCTTGAACTGGGTTCCGGCAGCCAGGCCACGATACCGTGGGCCGGAGGCGTCGGGGGAGCGGTCCTCGTCTGCGTGGTGGAAGCCGCCTGCGCGGCCGCCGCGATCATGACGCACCGGCTGTTTGGACAAATGATGGTCCAGGAACCCGATCTGCCCGGAAAACGTCTGATAGCCAACCCTGTGGAACGGCTGCGCATGTGGATGGAACGTACTCGGAAGGCATTGCGCGAACTGCAATGGGAGGAATAGGCCATGCCGGTTTTGTCCACCGATACGGCGAGATTGAATGGTATGCCGAAACCATCCGCAGCCACCACGCCCTTCCACCTTGTGTACGGAGGCGACTCGTACCTGAACGACCAGACGGTGCGCGACCTCAAACACGAGGCGCAACGCCGGTATCCCGACGCGGAAACCATCGAACTCGACGCGGCAAACGCCGACCATTACGCCTTCGACGAGGCGGTAAGCCCATCATTGCTTGCGGATCGCGCCATCGTCATCGTCACCAACCTGCAGAACGCGGACGAAAAACTGGGCGACGCCATGGTCTCTTACTGCAGGCAGGCGTGCAAGGAGCCGGCGGACGCGTGCATCGTCATCTGCCAGCATGAGGGCGGTGTGAAGGGCAAACGTCTGGTGGAGCAGCTCACCAAGGCCGGAGCGTACAAGGACGCTGTCGCCGACCTGAAGAAGCCCGAGGCCAAACTCAACTTCGTCATGCAATGCTTCGAACGGCGCAAACGCCGCGTCGAGCCGATGGCTGCGCAGCAACTCGTGGCCGTGTTGGGGGATAGGACCGGCGAGCTTGCGGCCATGGTCGGCCAGTTATGCTTCGATTTCGACGACAATCCCATGACGCTCGACCGCGTCAACCAATATCTCACCTCCAATCCGCAGGTGGATGGCTTCCGCGTCGCCGACCTCGCGTTGTCGGGACGTACGGCGGACGCGATCATCGCCATGCGATCGTCCGTGGAACAGGGCACCGCTCCGATCGCGCTTATCGGCGCGCTGGCCATGAAGCTGCGGACGATGGCGAAGGCGTCGGCGGTGCGTGCGGGCACCATTTCCACGGCCGAGGCGAAAACGAACCCCTGGGTGTTGAAGAACGCGACCCGGCAACTATCCGGATGGACGTCAAGCGGCATGAGCGCATGCATCCAGATGCTCGCATGGGCCGACGAGCAAAGCAAAACTAATGGCTCGGACCCGGTCTATGCTTTGGAACGGTCCATCGAACTGATCAGCCGCAAAGGACGTGCCGCATGAGCAACACCATTACCATCACAGCCGCCACCGGCGAGGACATGCAGGCGTTGGGGGAGCGTTTGGCGAAGCTTGCCCGTGGAGGCGATGTGCTGTTGCTGTCCGGTCCGCTTGGCGCCGGCAAGACCACGTTCGCGCAAGGGTTCGGCGCGGGACTTGGCATCGGAGAGCCCATCGTCTCGCCGACCTTCACCATCGCACGCGAGCTTGAGGGACGGTTCGCGGACGGTTCGCCGGCGCATCTGGTGCACGTCGACGCCTACAGGCTCGGCGGCAACTCCTACGCGCCCGGACAGGACACGGTCGGACGGCTATTGGACGAATTGGAATCGCTCGGCTTGGACGAGGAATTGGAGGATCCGGGCGAGCATACCGTCATCCTGATGGAATGGGGCGAGCAGATGGCCGCCGCATTGGCTCCGGAACGGCTTGAAATCCACATCGACCGTCCGCTTGACGCGCCCGCCGTGACCGCGGACGGCGAGCTGACCAGCGCGGGCGCACGCACGGTGACGTTGGTGCCGGTGGGCGCTGCCTGGGATTCGTTCGATTTCACCGCGGGAAAACGCTGACCCTGTCTAAGACGCATCCGACGTGGCCGACCGCACCGCATGCCGTGGCTTCCAGCGCCGGTTGTACAGTGGTTGGCAGTTTGGCACAAGGAGTTTTCAAGCATATGCAGACACTGGTGATTGACACCTCATATGGTTCGACCGTAGGCGTGGTCGGACATGAACCCATCGTCGAAACGGATTCGCGCACCCATGTCGAGAAACTGCAGGTGAACATCGCGCAAGCCGTCGAACAGGCCGGACTGCAGGCGTCGGACATCACCCGCATCGTCGTCGGCGTCGGACCGGCGCCATTCACCGGCCTGCGCGCCGGCATCGTCGCGGCCAAGGCATTGGCCTTCGCCACAGGCGCGCAACTGGTCGGACAGGACGTGCTCGCGCCGCAATGCCTGGCACATACTCAAGCTACGGACGATCGCCGCCATCTGACGCTTGCCGTCAACGACGCGCGTCGCCGGCAACTGTATTTCGCGCTGTATGACGGCGGCACCGTTGCGGACGGCGTCGGACAATCGCCCATAACGTTGATCGACATGGACATCGACTATCCGGATTCCATCACGATGCGCGTCAATGACGTTCTTATGAAGCTCGCCGACACGGGCAAGCCGTACGTCGTCGACGTCATCGGCCATGGTGCGGTCAAATACGCGCAGTCGTGGAATGCGATTGCCTCCCTCGGCGAAGTCGACGACCATGCTCTGCTCGACGAAGGCGCGGAAGGATTGGCGCGATTCGCGGCCTTCACCACCAGCGAACAGGCGTTGGCAGAACCGACCCCCGTCGAACCGTTATATCTGCGTCGTCCGGACGTGTCAGTGCCCAACCCGCTCAAGCATGTGCTCAACCATGCCGGCGCCGAACGAACGGAGTGACGGCACGCCCATGATTGTCGACCATTCCCAGATTCCGGAAGACACCGCCGTCGGACAGATCGCCGCATTGGAAAAGGACCTGTTCGGCCGCGGCGCGTGGAGCGAACAGTCCGTACGGCAGGAATTCCACGCTCCGGCACGCACGTATCTGCTCGACATTGAAGGCGATGCCGTACAGACGGCGGATCCCGTCGTCCGAGGCTACACAGGCTACTGGTACGACGGCGACGACGCGGAGATCATGACGATCGGCGTCGGCAGACCATACCAACGGCAGGGGATAGCGGCGGCGCTTCTCGAAACACTGATCGTCTCGGCGCGTCGGCAGGGCGCCAAACGCATGCTTCTGGAAGTCCGCGTCGACAACGTGCCGGCATTGGCGTTGTACGAAAGGTTCGGCTTCACGCGGATGGGATTGCGCAAACGCTACTACCAGCCAGAAGGCATCGACGCGTACACCATGAGCCTCGACTTGGAGCCGCGCGTCGTCGGCTTCAGCGCAACAGCGGATACAGAGCACACTTCAGCAACACACACAACGGAGCAGCAATGAGCGAACCAATCGTACTCGGCATCGAATCGACCTGTGACGAAACGGCGGCGGCCGTGGTGCAGGGACGCACCCTCATTTCCAACGTGGTCGCGTCCTCCATGGACGAGCACGCCCGCTACGGCGGCGTGATTCCCGAAATCGCCTCTCGCGCGCACGCCGAAGCGTTCGTGCCATGCGTCTCCAAAGCTCTGGCCGACGCGAACATGACGCTGTCCGACGTCGACGCGATCGCCGTATCCGCGGGACCCGGCCTCGCCGGCTGTCTCGCGGTCGGCGTGTCCGGCGCGAAATCGTTGGCATGGGCCGCGAACAAGCCGATCTACGGCATCAACCACGTCATCGGACATATCGCGGTGACGCAGCTGCAGTTCGGACCGTTCCCCAAGGACACGCTTGCGTTGATTGTGTCGGGCGGGCACACCTCGCTGCTGCATGTGGAGGACGTGGCGCGGCACATCGACGTGGTCGGCACCACGCTCGACGACGCTGCCGGCGAATGCTTCGACAAGGTGGCGCGTCTGCTTGGCTTCCCATACCCGGGCGGCCCGCACATCGACCGTCACGCGCAGCTGGGCAACCCACATGCCATCAAAGTGCCTCAGGGCCTTACACAAGGCAAGGCGGGGCAGCAGCATCCGTACGATTTCAGTTTCTCCGGCGTGAAGACGGCCGTGGCGCGTTGGATCGAACAGCAGCAGGCGGAAGGCAATGAGATTCCCATCGACGACGTGTGCGCGTCGCTGGCCGATTCCGTCGCGACGGTGCTCGCCAAGAAGGCGATGCGCGGTTGCGAGCAGTACGGTTCGAAGACCCTGATCGTTGGCGGCGGCTTCTCCGCGAACTCCCAACTGCGCGCCAAACTGTTGGAGGTCGGAGCCAAGCATGGCGTCGAAGTGCGTATCCCGCAAATCAAACTGTGCACCGATAATGGCGCTATGGTGGCCATGCTGGGCGTGAATCTGGTGGAGAGCGGCGTGAAACCGTCCGAACCGGATTTCGCAATCGATTCCGCCATGCCGTTGACGAAGATCAGCATGTGACGGTAGTCCCGCCGCAGCAGGGGAGACACGCGCGGGATTTGCATTTTGCGTTTTACCGCGTATGATTCATGTCTTGTGCACAGCGCATTCCTGCGTAGCTCAGTTGGCAGAGCATCCGACTGTTAATCGGACGGTCACTGGTTCAAGCCCAGTCGCAGGAGCCAAGGCGGAAACCCTTACGCGAGTAGGGTTCAGCCGCAGTTGCGGGAACGGTTGCGGAAGTGTCCGAAATGGTCATTCTCTCCGATTCTCAGACAAACTCGAAAAAACAGCCCAAAAAACACACGAAAAAGGGTTGCGACACGCCGTAACAGCAAATTCGCACGTCAGGTGGGAAGGTTTATGAAACCCTGAGAGAACGCCATCCAAACGTCTCACAGGGCATAACAGCCGGTATCATGCGGAACCATCCAAATCCGACACGCCCATGCCGTTCTCTCCAAAATAGGGAGAGAACACGATGCATGAGCCGTCCGGAACCACGAAGGCCGCCACACGGCATAGGGAACCATGTGGCGGCCTTCATAGACATAACCGCAATCAGCAATCTCAGGAAAACCCAATCAAGCAGGTACAACCCTAATAATCTTCTTTATTTGGATTGCATCATCATGTTGACCGAACACGAGGACATTCGACCATCGTGGTCGAAAACGCGGTCATAAAACGGTCAAAAAAGGTCGAATGGCACAACCGTCATCATGGCCGAATCAGATGCCAAGGCACTTCCTGGCCCATCGTTCCACTGCGGCATTCTCCGCATCGTCGCCCAGTAGGAGTAGAAACCCAGCGTTCTTACCAAGCGAAGCAGGTTCGATGGTCTTAATGATGCCGCGATCACGCAGGAACACCCAAGCGTCGCTGATGCTTTTCTGTATGCTGTTCTCACGGGTCTTCATCTTCGCTTCCGCATTACCGCCCATCGCCTGTTCGGGAGTGAGCATCACCATTCCAAGCGCATCCGAAATAGCACGCCATCCAAGCGTGTAATAGCGGCACGGCACCTGCTTATCCATGAGCTTCTTCGGAGGACAATTGTTCTCGCTATCCCAATCGTATGTTTGCGAAGCCATGAACATGAGGACGAGTTCGGCGTTCTTGTTGAGGGTCATGTTGTCGCCGCGTCGTATCGCCATGCGTCCGGCACGGTTGACGTCGTATACGGCTTGCATGTTCTTGTAGCCCATATTTTCCACGTGTCTTTCCCTCCATGCCTAGCGCTATGCTGATGCACGGAGAATCTATGCAAACTGGTTTTCCGATTGCCCTTGTCGCTGTTCGAGAGCGGCAAGGGCTTTTTGCTACTTTCGCCTATAACTCTAACTCTACACATGGATATAATTACAACTACTGTCGTGTAGTAGATACTGATAGTTTGTCGGTGTAGCTCCAGTTACATGTATATAAGTATGTACATGGTTATACATTCTTCTTACATTGTGCGTTTGCCATGATTTTGCCAATTAAAAAGCACAAACGGTCAGAAAGAGGGTATGAAAAACCCGCCTGCAACAAAACAGACGGGCACGAGAAAAACAGACTCACATAGGATTGCTGGCGAGAGTGATAATCATAGTCAGGAAGCATACGCCGACTGCGACTCCAATCACAATCCAGCAATTTCGCACATGAATGGAATTACGCGACTCGATATAATCCAGAGCCTTCGCCCTCACATTCCGCTCGATGGCATCTGGTGCGGAATCGGTCTTGGCCGTAATCTCATACAATTCATGCAACGTCGGCTTACCGCCGTCCACATCGTCGATGCGTTCCAACTCATACTGGGTACGCCAGTCAATCAACCCGGACATGCGAATGCCGTTCCGCACCGCCGTCTGGATCAGCAGAACGAACGCGGCCATACCGATGGCGATACCGGCGATAACGCATATAATTTCCATGATGTCCTCCTTGCTCTCCTGCAATATGTCTCAACAAGGATTATCCCTCCCAATTGACGGCTGATGAATCATGGGCGTTTTGCAAACAAGCCATCCTTGAGAATCTGCCGGTAATCCGTAAGAACCTGCATGGTCACGTCCAGCTCCGCCGCCATATGCCATGTGTCGCCGTCCCACGTCCCTTCGGCCATGGCGAACTCGGACGGGCTTATCAGCATCAACGCCGTCTCGCGTCGCGCCCTACGCTCGCACTTCACGCCGAACCGCGTGCCGCAGCCGAGATCACGGTACTTCGCATGCACAAGCTCGTGGCATAGGGTGCAGAGCCTCTGCCGGTCGTTGAGCCAGTCGGCAAGCCATATCGTCCGCAGCCGGTCGCAGTACAGGCCGCAGGTGGTGCCGGGAATATCGGATTCCAAAACCTTCAAACCCATGTGCTCGGCCTGACGTTCCAAAACGTCGATGGTGATTCGTGACATTGTTCCCTTCGTATTATTAGGCGGCGGCATCATGAGTGAATGCCGCCGCCATATTCATTGCTGTCGTCAGTCTTCCGGTGTTTCGGCTTCGAGTCTCGCGTTCGGATCGTCGTTCGCGGCCATGTCGAACTCTTCACGGTAGATGATCGGACTGTTCACCCAGTCGGCGTCCGCGTTTTCCTTGAGACGGCGTGCGAGTTCCTGAAGCAGCTCGTCATTCGAAGCGTCATGCAGCCTTGCGACGGTCTTTCCGTTAGCCATCTCGTCGGCTCTTATATATCCGAACTCAACCAGAGCCTCTACAGGATTTTCGCCATATGCTCTAGCGATGATGATTACCGACTCGGCGCTGAACTCGCATCCTTTGTTGTATTGACGCCAGAGGGTTGAGACGCTGAGTCCGGTCTTGTTGCTGATTTCATTGATCGCCGCATCATGCGTTAGCTGTGCGAAATATGTTTTCTTATCCATGTATTTCATTATGAAATAAAAACTCTTTCATGTCAACACGCCGAAAAGGTGTTTCGACTTGAAAAATCTCTTTTCACCGTGGTATATTACTTTTCAGGTTGAAAAACAAAATGCTTCACAATGAAAGGAACAGTGCTGATGGCTGAATACAAAATGCAGTTCCGAGACGGCTTCCTAGACCGAACCAAACAAATGAGCGGACTCAAAACAGACGAAGCCTTCGCCGGAGCAATAGGAGTCAGCGAAAGCGTCCTAGCCAGAGCCAAGAAAACCAACGAATGCACACCACTCATGCTCATAGGACTCTACAAAGCATTCGGCTTCCAACCCGGAGAAATCGCACAAATCAAACAAACCGCCTAACCACACCACACAACACCAACGAGCAAAAGGACAACCAATGAAAATCACCACACCACACGGCACTCTCGAAGGCGACAACATCGAAGCCATCCTCAAAGAGCATGGATTCGACTGCCTGCATGGTGCCAACCTGCGCTTCGCCGACCTGAGCGATGCCGACCTGCATGGTGCCGAACTGAGCTACGCCGACCTGCGCGGTGCCAACCTGCGCGATGCCGACCTGCGCTGTGCCGACCTGAGCCACGCCAACCTGAGCTGTGCAGACCTGTGGGGGGCAAACCTGCGCTTCGCCGACCTGCGCGATGCCGCCCTGCATGGTGCCGACCTGAGCGATGCCGACCTGCGCGGTGCCGCCCTGCATGGTGCCGACCTGAGCGATGCCAACCTGCGCGATGCCAACCATGTAAAACTCAGCATCGCCAAAATCAGCATCCTCCCGGACGAAGGCGACATCATCGGCTGGAAAAAAGCATACGTAGACGGCACAATGCTACCAAAATCAGTCATCGTAAAGCTCCTCATCCCGGCCGACGCGCAACGCTCCAACGCCACGGGGCGCAAATGCCGCGCCAGCACAGCGCGAGTGCTCGACCTGCAAGACAAGCAAGGCAACAGCCTCCCGCCAGACACCACGGCATACAGCGGATACGACACAGACTTCACCTATAAAAAAGGCGAAACCGTGCACGTCGAAGACTTCGACACCAACCGGTGGAACGAATGCGCTCCAGGCATCCACTTCTTCATCACCCGCATCGAAGCAGTCGAATACTAAGGAGGCTCCAAATGAATGAAACCAGACAACAGAAGCTTGAATACCTCACCAACAACGGCTACCTGCTCAATCTGCGAGGAGAAGGGTACCTATCCACTAAAGCGCTAAGCCTCCTCACAAAACTGCCAGAGGATACGTTCACCACCTTCATCCCCGATGATATGGAAGACGGAACCACAGGAACGGTGAACATTCCAGAAGATTCAGTGAAAGCCATGCGCAGAGGCTCTAAAGAACTTCAAGCCAAATACAACACCCTCGACATGATCGACATTCTCTACGCGGAGGCAACCAAATGAACGGCGATATCGTCGAGGTCCCATTCAATGGGAGTGCGATGATCGCTCAAAGGTTCGATGACGGTGAGATCTACACTGCGTTAAAACCTATCTGCGAGAACATCGGCATCGCATACAACGGACAGTGGGAACGACTCAACAGAACGCCATGGGCAACCATTCGTATGATACGAACAGTTGGCGCAGACGGCAAACAACGTGACATGGTGGCAATCAGCCGCAAGACGTTGACCATGTGGCTCGCCACCATCGACACGAACCGACTCAGCGACGAACAGGCACGCCACAACGTGACCGTCTACCAGCAGGAAGCCGCCGAAGCCCTCGACCAGTATTTCAACGAGGGTGGCGCAATCCGCGTTTCCGATGCTGATTCCGATGAAGACATCATGGCCCGTGCGGTACTCGTCGCGCAGAAGACCATCGAACGCAAGAACCAGCAGCTTCAAGCCAAGGACAATCAGATCAAGGAACTGGAGCCGAAAGCCAAAGCGTTGGATGACTTCACGAACATTCCCGATGCTCTGCTTGTCCGTGACGCAGCGAAACTCCTAAGCAACAATTCCAACATTCAGATCGGTGAGCATGAGCTGCGCCAATGGCTTGTGGATAACGGTTGGATTTACCGGCAGTCCAACCAGTCGTGGTGCGCGGCGTCAAGTCGCGTGAGGCAAGGCCATATGGTCATGGTGTCCTCCCGTTCCCACGGAATCCACAAGGATGGCACGCCATTCGCCTATCCGCCGACCCCGAAGCTGACACGCAAGGGATTGGCTCTTATCCACCAGCGGTTGTCCGAACAAAGTTTCGAGCGAGTGCTTGACGCGGAGGTGGCGGCATGACGTTGTTGAATCCTCCCGCACCACCACAGGAGTTCGTTCTTGACGCTGGCGGACACTGCGTGTTCCGCATCAACGAGCGGAAAGGCGGGTCAATCGTTGAAAAAGATGGACTCAAGACGAGCACGTTGTATGAGGTTCCCGAATCGAAACTAGGCGCGTTCATCCAATGGGCCGCTGACGTTCACGGCCAATCAAGATAGGAGCAGGTTTTGACAGACAGGAAGGTTGTTGTCGAAGAGGAGATTTTCGACAGGCAGGAAGCTGCCAGGTATCTCAAGCTTGGAGCGGACAAGTTCGACAAACTGTACAGGGTGTGCGCCGACTATCAGGGCGGTAAGACCGTCACGTACAAGAAGTCGAAGCTTCTCGACCGTTACGACCAGGTGTGCGAGAGTTCACGGGAGGTTTCGGAATGACCGGCGCTCAGCCTGATGTCGCGTGGAGCGTCCAGACGGGCATCGACTTGGATGCCATGCTCGCCGCCAACGCGGGTTGGATTGAACGGGTCAGACATAAGACCAAACGTGACTATCAGCGGGATAAGCCGGTATTGCAGCGAGTGTACGAGTCGCTTCGCATGAAGTATGAGACCGGTTTCAGTACCAGTTCGTACAAGATCGCGGAAGACCTGCAATTGGCTCAGAGCGTTGTCTACAGAAGTTTGCGCAAGCTTGTTTCCTGTGGGCTTGCGGAAACGTTTCTGACGCATGGGAGGAATTGTTTCAGGTCGACAGGCTTGGAACCGACGAAAGGATTTGATTGGAATGAATGACAGTGTTTTGGTGAAGCTTGACCAGCTTTTCGATAAGTTGAAGACCGCAAGCGACGGAGACGATTGGAATACCGTGCGCGGTCTGGTCGCACAGGTCGCATCACTCGTCAAAGTGTATGAAAAGCCACTGCCCGAAGAGCCGAAGGAGCGGGGCTTCTATGTCACCGCGAATGATGGTCTGCTCCTGCATAAGGACATCGATGATGACTGGTCGGCGCGCACATGGGATGACTCGGCTAATCCCATCTGGAATGGCAATAGACCGTATGTGAAGTGGCCGACTGTCTGCGAAACGCTCCCGCCTGAAGCTTTCCCGTTAAAGCGAGTGAACACGGGAGACGGTAACGATGACTGACCATGATTACTGGCTTGAAGACATGCAAGCAATGAAGAAGCGGCAGAAGCCGAACTACCCGCGCCGCCGCATCAAATTCGCCCTCGCGGTGGTCGCCCTCATCGTCACATCCACACTCATGCTCACCTGGCATGGCGGCAGCACCACCGCCGCGCTCATGGTGGAAGGCGTGTACATCGCCACCGCATTGTGGCTGATCGTCAGATTCGCGCCACGCGACTAAAGACTTCCCGCTGGCTGACAGTCCAAACAAACAACCAAAAATCGGGTTGTTCCGCAGGATACCCACGTTCACTCATTCGTCGGCCAGTGGGGACCATAACTGAAAACAGATATTATCCACGCGCCTACGAACTCAATACCGCGCAGCAAATCACGTAGGCGCATTGGCCGCACATGGTTGTGGGATTCATGCCGGACTCCTTAAGTTTGACAACTCATGAATCACCTTATCCATCTCGCATTCAGGTTTTGACATTTCCTGTTGCCGTGATGTTGGCCGTGAACCCGTTCAGGTCGGGTTCCAACGGTTTTGCATCATTCATTGGCGTGAATCCTAACAGGTTCGACTCCTGTTGCGGCCACTGTCCCCACCGGTTAGTGCGATTGCCGGACTGGGGATTTGACGTGGATTGGATGACTCGGGGTCTCTGGTTCTTCTTCCCCTACGGGTCGCGGGTTCGACTCCCGCCCACGTCCGAAGCCGTCGAGAGACGGCCCATCATAATTGAAAACCCGGTTGACGGGGGAGCCTAAAAAATCATATTCCAAAGTCGATTTCTCTAGGCGCTTACATACACACTCTCTCCCGTCAACCACTGCTGGTGCAAGGAACGTGGCCGCTGCTATCTCAGCCGTTCGATTCATCGGCGGTCAGATGGTTCGACTCCATCCACCAGCACGCAATCACAGAAAGGAAAACTCTCATGGACACCATCAACGTGAATGGCGAAACCTACACGAAAGTACCGGACGAGATCAGCTTGTTCGGACGAACCTACCTGCTGGCGGACGACACCATCCCGGAACCATTGGACGTGTCGGACTGGCATCCAATCGAACCGGATTACCGTATCACGCTCAGGGAATACATGACCCAACAGCATCCAGAAGACGCCAAGCGTAACCTCACCGGACTGGGCCAAGTCGTGAAGAACGTGGTTCTGAATGCCGGTAAGGGAGACTTGTTGGAAGAGAACAGCAATGGTGCCATCATTTACACCCGCTCGTTGTTCCCGCTTGTCGAACAGGGCTACAGGAAGTGGCGTTACCGGAATAATGCCCACATTATGGAACGGAGTGTGGCGGAAGCATGACGGAAGTGAAATTTCCCAGCATGGTTGACATGCCGGACAAGGAGTATTTCGCACATCCGGCAATCGACCAGACTGGTTTGAAGAAGTTCATGGAGTCTCCAAGAGCGTACGCATGGCACAAGCTGAACCCTCTCGACAACAGTACGTTGGCGTTCGGCAAGGCCGCGCACAGTCTCATTCTCGGTAGTGGCCCGAAGGTCGAAAGGAAACTCGACGGGCGCACCAAAGCCGGTAAGGCACAAGCCGAACAAGCCAAATCGGACGATCTGGTAATCCTTTCCGGTTCCGACTATGAGAAGCTTCAAAACATGGTGGATTACGCGCCGGACATGAACGGTCTCGTGGAAGGCAAACCGGAAATCGCCTTGTTCGCCATCGACCCGGCCACTGGGCTGGAACTGAAAGGCAAAGCCGACTGGCTACCCGACCATCCCGGCATGGACGGCGTCATGTGGCTGTACGACTACAAGACCACCGGCCATGACGTGCAGGACTTCACTGGTTCGGCATACAAGTTCGGCTACCACATTCAAGCCGCCTTCTACATGATGCTGTACCGGCTCGTAACCGGATACCAGGGTGCGATGGGGTTCAGGTTCGTCGTGCAGGAGAAGCAGGAACCATACGACTGGATGATCTGGGAACTATCCGAAAACGACCCTGAAATCTCACTTGTCGCCGTGAAGCAGATCCGTGAAGCGTTGGACGGGCTCAGCTTCTACTGGAAGAACCATATTCCGTTGGAAGACATGCTCAACCAAGGATTGCCGAAAACCCCTCTGCCTATCAGATTCACTGACTGGCAGATGAACCATCTGATTGGAGATGATGACCAATGGGAAATGTGATTCCAAAGAATCGTAAAGCCTACGGATACGATTACGCAGACCTTGGCTCGGTGGTCAACTATGTGACCGAAGTGTTGGGATTCCGCGTCGAACAGGACATTCACTACAACAATCTTCCCCAATATCCGAACGGGTACGGGTTCGTCGTTACCCACTATTGGCAGGATTTCAGCAAGTCTTGGAGCGAATACGCGGCACCCGTTCCGATCATTGTTGGCGATTCCGCTGGCAAACGTGAACAGCCGTTCATGCAACGGTACGGGAGTGCGGAAACGTATGCTCGACGCTACAGTCTGCTCACCTTGTTCTGTCTGGCGACCAGTGATGATGACGGACAGTTGGCGGGCTATCAGCGTGGAAATCCGATGAACGAGGAACTACGCAAACAGGTGGCCGCGCTCCTAGCTCAAGGGAACATTCCGGCAGGACGCGAGTCCGAAGCCATCGGCAATCGTATCAAAATGCCTGTGAATTACGCAAGATTGACCGACTGGCAAGCCCAATTGTTCATCAACAGTTTCAAAAAGAATGAAGAAGTCAAGGAGGCCGCATAATGGCTGGAGAAACCGTTATCACGATCATTGGCAATCTGACTAGGGAGCCTGAACTGCGCTCCACCAGCAATGGTGAGAACGTGGCTAATTTCACTATCGCATCATCTGACCGTAGGTTTAACCGGCAGACGAACCAGTGGGAGGATGGTGACACGCTGTTCATGAACTGTTCCGTATGGGGTGGCATGGCGCAGCATGTCGCTCAATCCTTGCACAAAGGTATGGGCGTGATCGCTCAAGGTCGTTTGAAGCAGCGTTCCTATCAGGCCAATGATGGGACTCAACGTACTGTGGTCGAGCTTCGCGTGGACGAGATCGGCCCGAGTCTTCGTAATGCGACTGCCCAAGTGCAGAGGATTCAACGTGGCGGCGCTCAGGCGGCCCCGCAGGGCGGTTTCAATCCGAGTCCGAATAATGTTCCGTCTAACGGTTTCCAACAGCCGCAACAGCCAACCCAGCAACCACAGCAGGGTGCCGACTCGTGGGGAGCGAACAACAATCAGCCTTCCACGTTCGGCAACTTCGGAAACGACACTGATTTCTAATCCAGACTAAAAGGAACCAACATGGCAAACATCATCCCATACAGGGAGTTTCTGAAAAGAAAGGAGCTGCGCGAGCAGGAGACTGGCATCACCGTTAGCCCGCAGCAGCTCCACCCATCCCTGTTCGACTGGCAGAAGCGTATCGTCGCATGGGCTTGCAAAGTAGGACGTGCAGCCATATGGGCGGATACGGGTCTTGGTAAGACCAGAATGCAACTCGAATGGTTACGGCAAGTCTGCGCCGGACATGGGACGGGGCTTATTCTAGCGCCGTTGGCCGTATGCCAGCAAACCATCCGCGAAGGCGCCGCAATCGGCATGGAAGTGCGTTATGTGCATGACCAGTCGGAAGTGTCGGACGGGTTCAGCATCACGAACTATGAGCGTGTGCCGAAACTCGACGTGTCCAAATTCAATGCGGTCGTGTTGGACGAGGCTTCGATTCTGAAACAGTCGGACGGCAAGACCCGCAAAATGCTGATCGACACGTTCAGGGATACGAAATACCGTCTCGCCTGTACCGCCACACCGGCACCGAACGACCCGGAGGAACTATGCAATCAGGCCGAGTTCCTTGGATACGCCACCCGTGTGAAGATGCTTGCCACGTATTTCGTGCATGACGGGAATATTTGGCGTTTGAAAGGTCACGCGGTTAAGCCGATGATGCGGTGGATGTCGCAATGGGCCATCGCATTGCGCAAGCCGTCCGATATTGGCGGTGATGATGCGGGATATGAGTTGCCCGGATTGAATCAGACCGTTGATGTTGTCGCCTATCACGGCAGCATCCCGGAAGGCCAATTGTTCGCAGCTGACCTTGGTGGCGTCGGCGGGCGTGCGAGAGTCCGTAAGGAAACGCTTGTTGACCGTGTGAGCCGGTGTGTCGATCTGGTCAACAACGAACCTGAAGAACAGTGGATTATCTGGGCTGGATTGAACGACGAGGCGGACATGCTGAACAGGCTTATCCCCGGCAGTGTGAATGTGAAAGGCTCCATGTCGCCGGAAGACAAGGCCAAGGCGTTCCTTGACTTCGCTGATGGGAACATTCCGGTGCTGATCACGAAGGGTTCCATGGCTTCGTTCGGTTTGAACTGGCAGAACTGCGCTCGAATGGCGTTCTGCGGTTTGAACGATTCGTGGGAATCCTACTACCAGTCGATACGCCGCTGCTACCGGTTCGGGCAGAAGCGCGTGGTTGACGTGCATGTGGTGGTTTCCGATTTGGAACGCGAGATAGCGGAGAACATCACCCGCAAGGAACAGCAGGCCACTCATTTGAGTGACGAGCTGGTGAAGACGATGAATGAATCGAACTCTTTCGGAAAGGCCGCATGATGGTCGATGAAATGTATATGACCGATGAAGCCAAAGGCAAGGATTGGACACTATGGCTTGGCGACTCGTGCGAACGCATGACGGAAATGGCTGACAACAGTGTTGATCTGAGTGTGAGCAGCCCGCCGTTCGCAAGCCTGTACGTGTACTCCGATTCAACCCGCGACTTGGGCAACAATAGTTCCCGTGAAGAGTTCATCGAGAACTACGGGTACATCATCCGCGAACTGTTGAGGGTCACGAAACCGGGCCGTATCGCTTGCGTGCATGTGCAGCAGGTTGTGACCACGAAGACCGCTGACGGCGTGGTTGGATTGACCGACTTCCGCGGTGATGTGATTCGAGCCTATGTGGAGAACGGTTGGATTTTCCACGGTGAAGTCACCGTGAACAAGAATCCACAGGCTCAGGCCATCCGCACGAAGGCTCAGGCTCTCATGTTCGTGACGAAGAACAAGGATTCCAGCATGAGCCGTCCCGCGTTGGCTGACTATCTGCTGATGTTCCGCAAGCCGGGCGAGAATCAGGTGCCGATCAAGAACGATGTGAGCAACGAGGAATGGATTGATTGGGCGCAGCCGGTCTGGTGGAACATTCGAGAGACCAACACGCTTAACGAGCGTCTTGGGCGAGAGAACACCGACGAACGCCACATCTGCCCGCTGCAATTGGATTTCATCGAACGGTGCATCCGCTTGTGGAGCAATAAGGGCGAGCTTGTGTTCGACCCGTTTGGTGGCATCGGCTCGACCGTGTACGAGGCAATCAAACTTGGCCGCAAGGGCATGAGCATTGAATTGAAGCCTTCCTATTGGGATGCGTCGGTGAATCTGATGCGCGATCTTGAAGAGAAGCTTGGAGAGGCGACACTGTTCTGATGGTTCCGCTCTCTGGGATTACCGAACCCGCATGGTGCGACAAGCATGGGGTCGAATATTACGGCCCCACTTGTCCTGAATGCGAGTCGGAAGCCGAAGACTATTGGGATGATATTGGAGACGCGAGCATATGGGATTTATGACCTATGATTTCGACATTCCAGGCGAACCCGTCGCGAAGGGCCGTCCACGATTCTACGGGTATCGGGCTGTGACCCCCCAGCATACGAGGGATGCTGAGGAACTGGTGCGGAACCAATTCCACATGTTCTACCCTCATGCCGAACCATTGGACGGGGACGTGATGATGATTCTCATGTTTTATAAGGGGCGTCATGGGAAACCGGATTTGGACAATCTGGAAAAGCTCGTCAAGGACGCGTTGAACGGTTTGGCCTACGTGGATGACCAGCAGGTGAAACTCACGTTGTGCGCCATGCTGGAACCCGACCGTATGGCATGGGGACAACGGGCGAAACGGCTTGTCAAACGTCGGCAGGGAATGCCGTTGACATACGGCGGCAATCCTTATGAGCCGCATACGGAAATCCATATAGAACCCTTGCATGACATTCACGGCGGGTTGGAAAGTCTCGTCAGAAACACGAAGGAGATGATAAGCGATGTCGGAAACCAGCCTGAATACCGGTGAGATGCTGTTCCAACTGCGTGTCTGGGATTACTTGGCTTGGGCGTTGGACGATAAGCGTCTCGACCATGTTGAGAACCTGTACTACAAGGGGCGGCCGATCAGTGTTTCGACGTTCGCCAATCCGAACGTGCCGATGGTGAAATGCTTCGATAAGGCTGAACTGTCGGCTGGTGACATTGATTCCGAATATCCGTTCGTCATACAAGCCGATGGCATGTTCGATGCTGACGTGATGGACGAGCGTGAGTGGATCGCGTCTCAACCCGCGTACACGAGTCTGAGCGTGTGGGACAAGTTCGAGACTCTGCTACCGGCCAAACCGTCTATGGAATGCGTTGACTCGGGCACTCGAATGTTCATCCGATTCACATTGGGTGAATTGGCGGGCATGTTGAACAGTGGATTGCCGCTCGGAGGTGGACGATGATTCTTCCAGCAGTCAACGTCAACGGCATCCATTTGAGCAGCCAACAGCATGAGGCGCTTGTCAGCATATGGCGTACCGGTCGAATGCCGGAAGCTCAAACAGGTCAGAAACCGTGGCTGTGGATTCAAGCGCTCAGACGGCGCGGCTTGGTATCCGGCAATGCGCTCAGACTGACCGACAAGGGACGCCATATCGTCCAACTCCTACAGGACAGGAAAGCATTCCGGTCTCAAAGCACCGCCGACAATCCACACTACGGAGCTTACTGGGACGCCTACTACGCCGACCAGTCCACATACCCGTACAAGCCGACGTTGGAAATCATTTGCGAAAGGAACTGTGATGAAACTTGACCCGCCACCGGACTTGGTTGAAATCGCTGAAGCCCTGGACGCGATGGCGAAACCACACGTGGGAAGCGGCTGGGCGAACACCAACTACACCGATCTGCCCTGCACCACGCCACGGCAGGAGGCCATCTGGATGGCATACAACGGAATCACAAGAGGAGAGGATTAACGGGCGATGTGGTTCAAGGTCGATGATGGGTTCTGCATGAATCCGAAGACGGCGATGCTGTCCAATGACGCCACCGCATTATGGCTTCGTTCAGGCACGTGGGCCGCGCAACAGCTGACAAAAGGACGTGTCCCAGCGAACATGATTCCCATGTTCCGTTGCTCCGATGATTCGGTTCAGGAACTCTGCGATGCGGGCTTGTGGGAGTATGACGCCGACAAGGACGAATACGTGTTCCATGATTGGGCTGACTATCAGCCGGACGGTGACGAAGTGGATGCCAAGCGCAGGAAGCGGAGTGAAGCTGGCAAGAAGGGTGCGAGCCGTCGTTGGAAGAAGCCCGAGAATGGCAAAAATGGCAAACCGATGGCAAATGCTATGGCAAACGCATGGCAAACCGATGGCAAATGCCATGGCAAACCGATGGCAAACGCATGGCAAGACGATGGCAAACCGATGGCAAACGCATGCCCCGTACCCGTACCCGTACCCGATAAGAAAGAAGAAGAATATTATTCTTCTTCCAAAGAAATGACACTTGCCATGTTCCAAGACTCCACGGAGTTGACGGCGGCGGACAGCATGATGCGAACCGCTTACCCGAACTTGGATTTACAGGATGCTTGGAACGCTTTCTCCGTCCGCCACTATGCCAGAATCAGCACCGTGGGGGATTGGATACGCCTATGGCGTGGCTGGTGTGAGAACCGGGCGCAAATGGGTGGTATCCCACCGTCGAAGCCACACGTCCACACTTGGGCTTGCGAACACACGTTGAAAGCCTTGCACCTCCAATCGCAGGATGACGTGACCGACATGGCGTCAGCCGTCAAAAAAGCCAATGAGCTAAACCAGAAGGAAGAACCCTAGTGAAATACATCAGCCTGTTCAGCGGCATTGAAGCAGCAACTGTCGCATGGCAAACACTCGGATGGGAGCCAGTCGCATACGCCGAAATCGAACCATTCCCCAAAGCAGTACTCAAACACCACTATCCGAACGTCCCAGACTTAGGGGACATGACGAAAGTTAATTGGAAGGAATACCACCATGCAGCAGATGTCGTTGTGGGAGGAAGCCCCTGCCAGGCATTCAGCATCGCCGGACTCAGGAAGGCTCTGGACGATCCACGCGGCCAGCTCATGCTCGAATATCTCCGAGCTTGCGCAGAAATTGATCCGGAATGGATCGTATGGGAGAACGTGCCCGGAGTACTGTCGGCTGAACGCGGACGGGCTTTCCAGTCGCTCCTTGAAGCCGTGGCCGAACTCTGGCCTGATGGGGGGGGGTGCATGGCGAGTGCTGGACGCTCAGTTCTTCGGTGTGGCCCAACGACGCGAGCGTGTGTTCCTTGTCGTCAACACTAGAGACTGGCGACGTGCCGCCCCGGTTCTTTTTGAGCGCGAAAGCCTGTGCTGGGATTCTGCGTCGAGCCGAGAGAAGAGGGAAACCCTTGCCGGTGGAACTGCGAACATCATTGGAAACGCAGATTCACACGTTGGAGAATGCCTGACACCCGGCGAGAGCCAGGCTCGCCGCGTGTATGCGGCTGACGGCGTGATGCCGACGTTGCAGGCGCGTGAGCATGGCGGACAGAACCAGCAGGCGGTCATGCTGGACTTCCACCAGCAGGATGGCCGTTTCAAAGTGTCGAACCATCCAGAAGTGTCGAACACTCTCACCAGCCACATGGGAACCGGTGGAAACAACGTTCCACTTGTGAAAGCGTTCAATCCGACATTGAGCACTGACCATAATCCAGCCGTCTACGAAGTGGCAGGAAACATCATCGGTCGCGGAGCAATGAACGGCGGGAATCAGCTTGGTGTTGCCGACCCGGACGAAAACGGCGCTTTCACATTGACTTCCACTGACAGACATGCGGTGGTTGAAATCGAGAGAGAGAGAAGTGATGTGCAGTGCGGACAGTCAGGCGAACGCGGCACGGTGCTTTAATCTTGCGCCGACGCTGATGGCACATGCAGGGAAAGACGCCCCATTCATCTATCCGACAGCCGATGGGAGAGACTAATGGCCCTTACCTTCAAGATACGCGGTGGAGGAACGGGGGGGGGGTAAGGGATTTCTGGGACAGGAAGAGCTTTCCGCCACGCTCAGCACACGCAACGACCAGTTTCTACATACGGAGGATTCGATGAATGGTTTGACGGTTCGCAGGTTGACGCCGTTGGAATGCGAAAGGCTTCAAGGTTTCCCGGACGGATGGACGGATATTCCGTGGAAGGGGAAGAAGCACGCGCCGGATAGTCCACGCTACAAGGCGCTCGGTAATTCGATGGCGGTTCCTGTCATGAGATGGATAGGTGAGGGCATCCAATTGGTTGAAGACAACAAGGGATTGTTCCAGGAGAACCCCAGTGAGCAGTGACAATCCATCCAAGGAGACGTGCCGCATGGTTGATGATCGTGATGGGAGACGTTGCGTGCGTTGTGGCCGAAGCTTGTATGCGGTTGGTGGTTCCCGGCATCATCGGAAACTCCGTAGCCAATGCACGAGGGTGGAGAAGCATCAAGTGCAGAATCTGATTCTGCTTTGCGGTTCGGGTACGACGGGCTGTCATGGTTTCGTTCACATGCATCCGACTATCGCTTATGAGAACGGATGGTGTGTGAAATCGTTTCAAGACCAGTTGGAAGTGCCGGTACGGACTTGGCATGGACTCGTGTATCTCACCGCAGACGGCAAATATTCATCGACAAAGGAACAATCAAATGACTGACAATATCAATCCATCACATTACAAGGATGGCCCGTTCGAGTGCATCGAACTCAGCCGACTGCTCTCAAGCGATTGGGGCCAAGCCGTGCAGTATTGCTTCCGCTGGCAGCACAAGAACGGTGTCGAAGACCTCAAGAAGGCGCTCTGGTTCATCAATGACGCAATCACGCATAATGTGCCGTTCTTCGCCGCGTGCTGCAAACGGAACGCCGACATTCTCGAAGCTCAGGCAATCAGGCTTCTTGGCATCCTACAGGCCGAGAACTGGGCTGATCTCGAACAGTTCTGGCGGAACCTCAAGTGGGGAGACCGCGTGGACGTGCTCGAAGCCCTCACCGACAAGATCAATGAAATCGAAAAGGAAGGCAAGTAATGGCGGTAGGAGCGATGGACGAACCGGTGATAAATCACGTTGACCATAAAAGCGTCTGGTGCGACTTCGGAAATGCTCTCGACAGAGTCCTGCTTCTTTGCTTTGCGCAACGCGAAGCCATTGCGCGGATTCTGCAAAACAACAGCACGGAGAGCGTGATTGCCTTCGCGGAAGGACAGATTGCGGCTTATATGCAAATCGAAGCGGCTGTCAACGAACTTGAGAAAGTCCATTTAGACGATCACACGAAGAAGGTGTGCAAAATGACTAAGGATGGTGAGTGATGGATAAGACGAGGGTGGCCCTCACGGCGATTATCTGCATCACGATTGTCTTGACTTCGTTCAGCTTTGGAATGGCACCTAATGTCGGCGAGAAGGCCAATACGGGTTTCCAAATGGAAACGGTCAAGACCGGTGACGTGACATGGGCCTGTCTGAAGCATAACGGCGAATACATCGGCTGCAACACGGTGGAGACGGTCAAATGAATGTTTTCGCAGGCAAGACCGGCTACATCGTCTGGCCGCAAGGCGATACGGGAGTTCACACATGCCGCGTGTACGACTCACTGGATGAAGCTGAGAGCGCGGCACGTTCCAAAGCCGACTTCTACCACAGGGCGTATGAGGTGCGTACCGCTTATGAGAGTCCGGCAAGAACCATCAGAACAATCAACCCAAGGAGACACCAATGAGCGACAGAGTGAAAGTCGGCACGAGCAAGGTCACGTTCCGTGTGCGCGCGTTCGACTATCCGCAGATCGAACTCGCATCCGTCGAAGTGGATGTGCCGATGTACACGAAGACGGACAACAAGCTCGACAACATGCAGCAGGGACATGTCACGGCGGACGTGCCGGACGGTTTCAACGAGAAGGTCAAAGACGCATTGCAGGTGTTCGCGGACACTCTACAGGCATCGTTCAACGAAGAAGGGTGGTGCTCGACCCGCCCCACCTGCGCAATGCGGGGGAAACGAGCTACATGGCGCAGAAATACGGTTGCCTCGACCAAGAGACGTGGAAAGCTGACCTCAAGACCATGTTCAGCGAGTGCTTCCGCGTCCTGAAAGAGCATGGAGTGTTGATTTTCAAATGGAATGAGACACAGATACCCGTATCGCAGATTCTCAAGCTCACAGCGCACAAGCCACTCTTCGGCAACAAGCAGCCGAACCGCACGGGAACACACTGGATTGTCTTCATGAAGGAGGACGCGAAATGAATAAACGGTACAAGGTTTGCCCACTTTTTTGGAGTGATTACGGCGATGAGCGCACCTTGATGAATATGGGTGTGTTTGAAAAGTTGCTGAACGAGGGTTGGAAGATTCTGCGGGTGGATATCATGCCACCAACGGAATTGAGTAATAACGCCGTCACCGCGACGAACGCCTACATCCTTGAGAGGGAGGCTAATGATGATTAGTCAATACGACAAGGACATGTGTTGCCTGTATATCGCTGAGGGGATGACCTACATCTGGCAACAACGAGAGAACCAAGAGCTTTCCCGAATGCTTGAATCATTGGCCGATAGGAAGCTCATGAAGCGTGTCCATGGCGGGTATGCGATCACGCTCAAGGGATTGTTGGCAGTCAAGGTGTGGAGACTTCACCTGTTCCTGTTCCATCACGGTGAATACAAGTACTTCAGGAGGAAGAAATGAGCAGGGCTGAGACCACCGCCATGCTGTCCAAGCTGGTGGAGAAGAGGTTGAGGAATCAGACCGCTTTTTGGTCGAGCGAGGTCAATTTCGACCGTAACACGCCCGACGAAAGGCGCGTGGACTACGTGGGCTTCAAGCCCTGGAACATCAACGGTGAGCCGGTGCCCGCAAGCGTCGAGAAAGGCTGCTTCGAGTTCTACGAGGTCAAGTCATGCATGGCTGACTTCACTAGCGGCAACGGACTGACGTTCTACGGCGATCAGAACTATCTGGTCTGCACGAAGGAACTGTGTGACGAGATCGTATGGCAGAAGATGGTGCCGCCGCGAGTGAACGCGATTCTGACACCGGATTCGACCGGCTCGAAACTGATTCTCGACTATGTGCAGTCCTACAACGACCTGTCATACAGGAGGCGTCCGGCAAGCGAGATGCTGTACGCCATGATCGAAGCTAACGGAAAGAGGACTAATTGAGCATCATGCTTGACGAGGCCAACGCTTACGAGCGTGGCATGGATGATGATTTGACTTTTCAGACGGTTCGTGAGCTTGCCGGTACAGCGTACATGGCCGGACGTTCCGCTCCACCAACTGCCGTTGAGATTGAGGCCGTGGCGAAGAAACTGTTGTGGTGGGACATGGAAGCAGACTGGGAAGACGTCATGCCCAGTGATGACTGTTTCTGGACTCTGACCGCGCCGGAAATGCGAGCCAGTTATCTCAGGGGCGCTCGGGAAATGCTCGAAATCGCACGGAAGGCGGTGACGGAATGAGCAATATCACAGATGAATTAGCACACCTGTACCCCGATGACGGTACTGAGACGCGACGTTTGGAACGCAACGCTTACGTTTCGGGACGCTTGCGCAGTCCTTCGGAACGGGAGGTGATGGCCGTGTGCATCCAGATTTATGGGCTTATGCCGGACGCTAATGCTACAAACATCCGTCAGACTGCGGCAAGAATCCTCAGAGCAGCACGACAGGCGGTGACGGAATGAAGGCTGTTTTGATTGTTTTCACCATTGTCTTCGGTTTGCTTTCTTTCGCGTCGTTTGCGTCGATCGTCGCGTTGTTCATCGCCGACTGGATGGCAAAACACTTCTAGACCACATTTAAACCCGTCGAAATCGACGGGATAAGACAATCAAGGAGACGAAATGATAGGAAACAGGAATATTCGACGGGGACTAATGGCCGTGCTTATGGCCGTAGCGATGGTTTTCCCACTGGCCGGATGTGGGAATGAAGCGGATGCTGACGATGCTGAGGACGGTAGCAACTGTATTGATGTGCGAGGCGACTTCACGGCCGATGAGTGCAGAATCAAGTTGCACGACGGCAGAACCGTGACATGCATCAACTTCGACACCTACAAGGGGGGAGGCGGTCTTTCCTGCGATTGGAACAATGCTAGCGGCAAGGACGGGGAAACGAAATAATGAAAAAGAACAAAAATAAGAAGGATACCCAGAATCTCATGCGGCTTGCGGAGGGAATTGAAAACGCTTTCGAGAATGAGATGCACTATGCGCTCGACGGCATATTCCTTGAAGCATCCACAGCCATTGACAAGGAGCGCATCAGAGAGAACTGGGGTAGATTGCATTCATGCTGCAACCTCGCAATCACAGTCAGTGACGCTTTTGCGAGTTTTGTCATCAAGAATAATCAGTGTCTGACGGATGATGCGGAAGGAGAGGAATAATGGAACATGAACTAATCCCGGTATACACGAAGTTCAACGGTAACGGCGTGCGTGTGCAGAATGATTCAAAACTCATCGACTATCTGGACGATGGGTGGAAAATCATCAACGTCACGGCAGCGAACCCACTGGCATTGGACAATGAGGCCGTCGTGTTGTACGTGATCGAGAAGACTACTGCATCATTGGAGCAAACGGAATGAATGAGCCTACCGCCGACGAGATCATGAAAATGTTCGCGGTTGACATAGCAGTTCTTCGTCGTGGTAGGCGCAAGCCGTCTGAGAAGCCGCCAGTCGGAAAGAAGAAGGCGAAAGCGTCGAAAAAGCCGGTCAAGCTTACTGCGGAACAGCTCGCACGGAAACGTGAGCACACGCGACAGTGGCGGATGGCCCACCGTGAGCAAGTCTTGGAATACAACCGCCGATACAAGCTTGCGCATCGTCCGACATTCCACCATTTCAGCCGTGAGGAACAGGCGGCCTACGAACGCAACTACTACCTGCTTCATCCAGAGAAGAGAAAACGGAAGCGTGAGACTGTTTGAGACGTTAATCCAATACCGGTTGCAAGGTTGGGTGCAACCGGTATACTAGACATGTTCCGGCATTAATCGCACGCCTTCGGGCACCGGTGCGGAATCAACATACCATGATTTTGGAAGGCGTGCGATTGGCTGACTGCAAACTATTGCGTTGCGGGCGTGAACGAGACGATACCAGGCAACTCTGCCCTGAATGTGAACAGCGGCTCCTAGCCGACTTGGAATGGTTCACGAAGAATATCGGATTTTTGGAAACCGACAAGATGAACCGCATCAACAAGAATCATGACGCTGACGGTGGCGGGGGAGGATACTCTGATAATCCGCCATTGCGAGAGCAAGTGTTCGACCTGCTGTATGAGGGAGACGAACGGGATGATAGCGTGTGGGGCACACTATCCGCGTTCGCTAAATGCTTAGGCGTCGAATACCTGAATCACGATCCGTTGAACGTGTTGGCGCAGCGGATAGCCGTGAAGAAAACCAAGCAAGGCGAACCCGCGTGTCTATGCTCAACGGCAACACCCGTGTACGCGCTTGAAATCCGCATCGCCCGCGACAAATGCCAGCGCCTGTTGAATCAAGGCCATACGGTTAGCTTGGGCAACTGCCCAAACACTGACTGCAACATGCCGTTAAGCGCTGACGAGACGGCAAAACAAGTCAAATGCCGTGGATGCAGGAACGTTTGGAACATCAACTTTTTGAGGACACTCATGCAAGACAAGATCAAACACAGCACTTACACGGGGACTGCTTCGGACATTAGAAGCAAACTCCAACAGGCTGGATACCTCGTATCCGCGAACACGTTGAAATCATGGGCGCACAGGGGCAAGCTCACCCCGGTACGCAAGGAAGGCAGACACCCAATCTATTGCATCGCGGACGTATACAGGCTCCTGCTCCACCTCCAACAGGCCGGACAGACGACTGACAGCGTATGGCAGCTACTCTCCGAACAGAAAGCGAACTAATGGCACGAATCATCATCGAAGACAACGGCCACACGATCACATACGAAAACGTGTCCAACATTCAAGACCGGCAAGACCGGAGCGCCACCACCACAAACATATTCCACAACACGCCAGAACGCACTCTGCATACGCTCACATTCCTCACGCCAACGGCAAACAGCATCATCTGAAAGAAAGGCAAAAAATGAGCGAGATCATGCAAATCACCGGCAACACCGGCAACATCGCATACCAGCATCCCCACGACGCCGGAGCCGACCTACGTTCCAACGAGGACACCATCATCCCCGCCAACGGGCGCACACTCGTGCATACGGGCGTATACGCGGCAATCCCTCGCAATCACGTGGGCCTCGTGTGTCCACGAAGCGGACTCGCGCTGAACCAAGGCTTGACCGTGCTGAACGCTCCAGGAATCATCGACAGCAACTATCGCGGCGAACTATGCGTGATCCTGCACAACACCAGTGAAAGAGCCGTTGAAATCACGGCGGGACAGCGCATAGCGCAGCTTGTCGTCACACCCGTCGCACACGTGAAAATCATTCCGGTAAGCCAACTACGGGAAGACACGGAACGAGGCGAAAACGGATTCGGCAGCACCGGCAAATGAGCCGACAACACTCGTAAAACAGACGCTCTACAACCATAGACAGGAACAATCATGAGAGTCTACATCGTCACCGCAAACGCCGGAGACAGAAACGACTACAGCGATTTCTACATTCCGGATGGCCACAGACCTCCGTTTTCGTGGTGGACCATGGCCGAATACTTATACAGCGGATACGCCGAGGAGGTCAGCATCATGGGCGTCTATTCCACGCGCGACCAAGCCGAAAACCGCGTCCGTGAACTCGACCGCGAACACTTCGACAAACTCCAAATCTTCGAATGCGTCTTAGACGCCAATTGCTGGAAATACGTAGGAGGCTACGCGGAATGAGCGAGACAATCAAAATCAGTGGAAAGTGAGCGCGTCATGCGAATCTACCTAGTAACTGCGAACGCACAGGATCACAACGAATACATCGAGTACCGGGATCAACCATATAATCCCGATTCGTTCACTGACACCCCAATGCACATGGGCGAAACGTCATGCACCGCTGGATTCGTAAGTATCATGGGCGTTTACACGACACGCGAACAAGCGGAGACACGCGTAACCAAGCTTGCCCGCGAGAAATTCCCGGACTTGCGAATCATCGAGATTGAAACGGACTCGGACTGTTGGCAGTTCATTGGGGGAGGTTGGCTCTGGTGAGCAAGCAGACAATCATCACAGCGGACCATCTGAACGCCACGCACTTAGGCGAGAAGATAATCATTTTAGACAATTGCGAAATCGTCATGTCAGGGAAACTCAAGGAGTTAAGAGCGACGCAATACTCCATGCCGGTGTACAGCAACGATATCGAAGCCGTGCCCGACGGCTATGGGAACATCACCATTGCCCCGAAACTGAATTACGAAACTGTCACCGACATCATCATGCACCTGTCGAATCAGCTCAATGACGATATCAAGGCGACCGTTCATGGTGACACGGAACTGGTAATCGAAGTCAACGGAAAGTAGGGGAGTATGACGGAAAACACCACCAGTAAATCAACGAACGAACTGCTGATGCGCGTGTTGCAAGTCGAATCACCGGAACTGTTCGACGGAGGCGACTATCAGCCGGTACGAGTAGTCGGCTACGATTATTCGCCATTCTGCGAAGCGGTCTGCGAAACCTGTGGCGATGATCCCGAAATGCTGACCATCGCATTCGAGACGAAAAACGGTGAATGTTACAGCGAATACTACGACTATTTTGGACTGCCGAACATTTTGGAAGCATTGGGTAAATGGGATAAGCAGTATGGGATGGATAATGAAATAGGGCGGTGTTAAGGATGAAGTGGTTCACTAGTGACTTGCATTTCGCGCATCCGTTCGTGGCCGCGCTACGCGGATACGCTAAGGATGCATCAATCAAACAACAAGCCGAACATGAGCATAAGCCGCTCAAGAACTGTGTTAACTGGCGGAAGCATGATGCCGACATCATCAGAAGCATCAACACGCATGTTGACGAGGAAGACGAACTCTACATCCTCGGAGACATCAGTTCCGGTGATACGTGGAGCGTAGACCAAGCGATAATGCGCATCCAAAACCTGCATGTACCACGCAAGAACAGGCATCTGATTCTCGGCAACCACGAACTGCACAGTTCCAGCCGCACGCTGGAAAAGTTGGCAAGCGTGTTCGGGGAAGTCGGACAAGTCGGATTAACCGACATCACAAGCGGAGACGGAACCCGAACATATCCAGTATTGCTAAGCCACTACCAATGGCGTGAGGACTTCAAAGAAGCGAAACCAAAATATCAATTCTCAACCAACTGGAACGACCCAAATCTAGCCAAATACGCGCTACCATACATGAACAACACGCTGCTCCTGCACGGACACACGCACGCGCATGACCCGCTAGAGTTCGGCAGACATCACAATGAGATCAACATCGGATTGGACGCATGGCATTTCGAGCCAGTCAACGAAGCCGAATTGGCGGACAATTGGCTACACGCTGCGTTAAGCGCGTCTGAGTAGTCTACAATGGCACATGAATGGGGGTGGATTCAAACCACCCCCACTACTTTTCAGTAAATAGCACCGTTGGATTCCAGATCAACCATTATTCAAGAATCCCTGCAATCCATCACCAGCCCTGCCATTCAGCCCGCGGCGCGCCATATCGTAATAGTCGAGCATCTGCGGACTGTTCCACCCCGCTGCGGCCATGATGTCCCTGTCCGGCACGCCAGCGTCACGGGAGAGCGTGCAGAACGTTCGCCGCAATGAATGCGGCGAAATATCCGGCACGCCAACACGCAATGCCACGGACGATACGATGCCAACGGCGGTCTGCTGTCGCAGACGCGCGCCGGAATCCTCACGGAACACCGCACCACGCCTACATCCGCCGATAAGTCGTGCAAGAGCCTCGGACGCCTCGGAGGGAATGGCCACACGCTGAGACCAGTCGCCCTTGCGGTCGAACCGCACCCACGGACGCCCGTCATCCAGATGACAGTCCTCGACATCCAGTCCAAGCGCCTCGCCGACCCTCGCGCCGGTCAACAGCAGCAGACTGCACAGGGCATCCGTCCGCGCATCCATTCCACGCGCTTCGCCCAGAAAAAGCCTCGCCTGCTCGCGGGTGAGGTACGTGCCGTCCGAGTGACCATACATTTTCGGCCTGCGCACATGCTCGCCGGGGTCGGAGTCGATGTACCCCTCCTCGAAGAGGTATCGGTAGAGGCAGCACACGACACTCAGATTCCTGTACACCGTGTTTTTCGCTACTGGCCGCATGCCGTTGCCATAGGCGGCGAACACCTCGATATGGGTGCGCTTCGCCCGCAGCATGTCGATGCCGTTATCCGAACACCAGCGGAGCCATCGCGATACGATGCTCCGATACCCCGCCCTTGTACCCGGCGTCAGGCCGGCGAGAAAACCGGCGATCATATCGCTCACCGTTTCCATATGCGCACCGTCTCCTTGCAGATCAAAGGCTTATCGGCTGGACCCTTGACGAATGGCGGAATCCACTGCCTACGCCTCAACGAATGATTCGGCCCATACGCCTGATCCCTCCAGAAGCCGCGCACGATGAAACGATGCGAATACTCACGTCGCACCCGCTCGTCATCATCGGCGCTTCCGCCCGGACGATGCAGATTCTCACGCAGCACCAGCATCTTGACCTTGCGGATTTCCGGGTCGAAACGCTGCGGCAGCGGATGCGCCATATCGGGTTTCGCCGGTTTCGCCTCGCAGATATGCGGTTCCGCGCTCAACGCCCACACCGCGCGCAGCAGATCGCCGAACCATCGGAAACCGCCGACATGCTCATTGAAAATGCCGTTGGCGAATCTGATGACCGGCAGTGAGAATGATTTCGCGTCGCATTCCTTCAGAGCGCATGGATGGTCCGTGAATCCCATCAATTCGATATCGCCGTTGCCGTCGCATTGCCAGAAGAGCGCCGACACATGGGCGTCTCCGACCTTCCTTCCCGTCGCGTCGTCGGTCACGGGGAATCTGACCATTTGGACATCCCCGTCGAAGAAGATAAGCCCGCTTTGCGCCGGCGCTTCCGATTTCGGGAAATCACCTGCCCGGACGGTATCTTCCGCCAGCGCCGTCATGTCCCGGCTGATCCACCAAAGCTGCGCGACGGCGAGATTGTCAGCGAAATTCCAAGCCGCTTCCATGCTCCGCTCGTATTGCGAGTGCGCAGCCATCTCCTCCTTTAATGCGACCCGCTCGTATTCCGCGAGTTTGTCGCGGATCAGCGGAAGGTGCGATGGGATGAGGCGAAGCCGTCTGTTCCTACTGCGCGTCATGTCAGTCAGCATCCCCAAGACGGTCGAAAACCTTGTCATACGCTTTCGTCACGCATTCCAAACCCATGCGGTAGACGCTCACGCGATCATGGTCAGACTCCGCCATGCGGCGCTGCCAATCATGCGGGAACGCCACGCTCAACAACGTCTCCCGCACGTCCGGTTTGACAACCTCGATTTTCTGCGGGAACATCGCATCAAAAGTGAGGACACACAAGGCGTAAGCCACCTGCAACGTTCGGTCAGACACGTAGCGGAAAGACTGTTTCGCCACGCGGTCAATCTCTTCCATAGACCACGGAACGGTAGCCGCCAACTTCGCGTACTCTTCCGCATCCTCATAATCCAAGCCGCCATTCATCGAATTGTCCTGAACCGTATCCACCAGGTATTCGTACAGTTCACCGATGATGCCCGCCGTGGAATGGACGAACACAGGCTCAAAATCGATAAAATAACTGCCGAACCACAGGCCGCAGACATGGCCCACATAGCCGGTAAGCTCACGCGGCAGCATATTCACGTCAATCATCACAACACCTCGATTTCGTCATTAAGACCCATGAACTCCTGAGTGGTGAACCCGCCATCCTTGACAACGCAGTACAACCAACCCTGGAATCCACCCAAGCGCGCATCACGCATCCCACGAATCAGGTCACGCAGCCACGCGTACACAAGATACGTTTTCGACACGGGACGCCAATAACGCTTACGCTCGACCACATCAAAATGGTCATATGCGTACATTTGCTGACCAACATGAAAATCAGCCCACAATTTCAACGTTTCCATGACACTCACGCCTCCCTCGAATCAACGTCGCCGAACAGTTCATAACGCAACTGCGCATCAGCATCGAACATCGCCTTGTACGCATCACCAAGAGACTCATAGAAGACGCCATCCACACGCCAACCTTCATATCCCTTGGAATCCAACGAACGGAACTCTCTCAGCGCGCCAAGCATCATCTTGCGCGTCAATCGATAATCCGGCACGTTCTTATGAAAATTACCGTCGAACCGGTCAGCAGCAACGTAAGCGTTCCGCGCTTTAGCCGTATCGAATGGGACAACAGTACCAATCGGCTCATGGTCGAAATTGAAAGTGTTGACACCGTAAGGCCAATAAACAGCGTAAAAATGACGGGACATGGTAGAATCTCCTTGCAAATGGTTTGGTTGAGTTAATTACTGTTTGCAATGGCCGACGGTATTCCTAGTACCGTCCGGCCAAACTTTTCAGAACAGGCAATCCATATGACGCGGATCAGGCAGATTGTCGGCAGCGGCGTTGATAACCGTGCTGAGATACGCGGTTATCAATGCGGGACGCTTACCGATCTCCTGTAATACGGCTTGAATGTTCGACTCGATGGACGAATAGCCGGTAGCATCCAAAGCGGCCTTGACCTGCTGTGCTGTGATGACGACACGTGACATTTCATGCCACCTCGACAATCTCATGCTGAGCGAGGTACGCGGCCACGGACTCTTCCAACGTTTGGTCACTGCCACGCTGGTAATAGTCACGGTACGCAACCACGCCACTCTTACCGTCGAACGCGACATATGCGACGCGACGGCCCTTGGAATCACGGAAGCCACGCGGCTTATGCACATATCCACCAAACACGTCAGCCAAATCCTTGACCGACTTGCCACCTGGAATCGTGACCACGCGCGCCTTGACACCATGCTGCGCAATCACCTTCGGCGTATCCTTGGACGGAATCGGCGGCACTTCAGGAATCTCAACCGTATCCGGTTCAGGCTCAACCGCCTGCGGGGTGACAACCGGCAAATCATCGTAGGTTTCGCACATCTCAGGATGGTCACACTCGGCCGGGGTGAGGAATGAAATGTCACGTGACACAACCATGCCGCCATCACTGTAAGACAATTCCCAACCATGCTCACGGTCGGCATCGGACAAGCTCACGCCATGCGCCGTATAATCCCCACAATCAGAGGAAACCATGCAATCGCCACGTTCCGCGATCAACGGCACGTCACCAATCTCACTCACGGCCTGAGCATAATCGGAGCCGTTAGGGTCAAGCCACGTGCCACCATCGGCACGATACGCGGCGGCAACACCACGCACCGCCTGAGCATTCTTCACGCCCGGAATCATCCGCCATGATTCAACACCATCCTTCATCTCGAAACGCCACACGCTAGGCGTGTTGACGGAATCGAAAAACATGAAGACACTGGACGAATTGACTGCCCACAGGCCGTTAACTTTGTTCGACATTTTAAAACTCCCTTGTATAAAACTTGATTATTTGATGGACCGTTCACCGCACGGCCCTGAGCGGTTTCACCATTCCAAAACCTTGCTACCGTCAACCAAAACGTATGACGTGCCGGTATGATTGCCGTCAACGCTTCCACGCCACTCGCAAATACGCTCGTAACCGTCCGAAGTGCTACCGTCCTCCATGCCGCACTGCGGGATATTGGACAACTCGCGGTAGCTCGCTAGGTCAGCTTGGTTGTAATCCTTCGTGGCATAGGTTTCGCGCCACCACGTCCACTGCTGCTCTGGCGTGCCATGCGGATCGGCAACCGGCTGATCGGAAAGCGCTGTGGAACAAGCCACGCCGAAAGCCAACAGGCCAACAAGCACGGCAACAAGCAGAGTAATCTTCTTACGCATTGCGAACACCTCACTTGGAAAGAACGGAATCAACAACCGTGTAGAATCCGGTGCAAAACTCTCTATTGTGTTCGCTGTGCAGTTCCGCACGGCAACGTTTCGTTAACAGGCGGCGGCACTCACCAATCATGGCATGTTCACCGCGCGTATAGTATTCATCCATCAACCACCACGCGGCATACGTGGTTCCGTCAAGCCTGTTTTCATCAGGCGAACGCCAAGCGTTTTGATTGTGTGAATACGTAGTGTTGTACACGTTGGCGAGATACGCATACTCTGCGGAATCAGATTCACGAATATCAGGAAAATCAACTGTAACAAAAGACATTTTTAAAGCACCTCGATTGTGTTGGAATGTAATGCCCGAACGGGCTATATGGGCGTGATTGATAGGCTCACGCCCGAAAGCCTGGAACAAGTCAGCGCATACGCTTGCGATTAGGACAATTGGGATATTCGATAGCCCGACACTGTAGGGCTTCTTCCATCTCCAAACGACGCGCATTGCTGCACAGAAACCGCGCCTCATCACCGGCACGGCACATCTCACGCCACAGCGCATCCGCCCGCTTCACGTCGGCACAATCGCTCTCGGCAACGAAACAGCGGATAGCGATCTCACGGTAACGCTCGGCCTCATCCCGCAGCTTGTGGGAATCTGGCGTCACAGGAAAACCGTAGTACGGGTAACGTTGATCGATGGGGCACTTCTCACACATGACTTGCCCCTCAGTGTTCCCGCGCGTACCGGCTGATAACACGCTCCGCCTGGCTGAGGGCACGCGCTTGCAAGTCAAGCAGAGGCTCGCCACGGAACGCCATGCTTGCATCATGACCATCAGCCATGTACCGGCGCATTTCGGACGGGGTGAAGAACCGGGCGGCGATATCCACGTTGCACACGAGAGCGCACCCGCCGTAACTGTATTCCCGCCAATTGTCCGCGCCGTTCAGCAACAGCGTGCGACGCGATCCGAAGTGGTCGGGAAGAACCGTTTCGGGCATGTCGAGCGAATCAAGCAATGCCAGCGCGGTATCCTTCACGCCCTGGTCCCACTTGCTGCGGGGCTTGAACTCGGCTTCGATATTCTTGTAGGTCTCATCAACGGTATACATTTTGACACTCCATTCCAGCCCCCTTGCTAGAATAAGAGGGCTCTAGTTAGTTGGTTAATAATTACTGAGCAATCGAGCCGGATAGTTGCAGCTATCCGGCTCAACTCATTCGTGAGCTACCGCGCCCATAAAGAGCACCGATAGCCCTGGCGGATTACTTAGAATCTGCCGAAGTTTCAGAATCAGAATCAAGTAGCTTACGTGGATTAGCAACACGCAAGGCGTCACACAGCTTTATCGCAGTGGCCAAGGTTAAGTTAGCCTCAGAGCGCCTACCGCTCTCGATATCTGAGATGTTGCCGCCTGACATGCCAACCTTTTCGGCTAGCTCTCGTTGCGTCAACCCGCGCTTCATCCTTAATTCTTTTAATCCCATGGCCTGCTCCCTTCTTGGGTTAGGGCCATCGTAGACCACTCAGACGGTGCGAGACAATTCCATGCCGGCAATCGCACCACATTGGCGACTCGGCGACGGTTCAGCCTTGCAATGGTGTGAGGGTGCATCATACCTAGTCGCATTCCGTCGCGTCTCTGTCGCGTCCACTCTTCAGTTGTCAATCATCCATGCCGCGCCTATTAGGGGGCTTCGTGTCACCGTCCTTGCGGTGGTGGCCTTCGTGGTGGTGGTCTCTTCATCTCCGTTCCTTTCGTTGTCGTTTGCTTGATGGCTCTCACTATACACGTCCTACGTATGTAGTGCAAATTGAGCCAACATAGAACATGTCAAAACCATTGCAAACACTAGCATTTGTCGGCGTGTCGCAACCACACGACGGCGACATAAAGACGGCGGACGCCACAGCCACGGCACGACACGGCCACGTCACGACGTCCAGGGCATGACGGCCACGACGGGCACGGCACGTCCACAGCCACGACGTGACCACGACGGGCACGGACATGATCGCATACAAAGGAACGTGCCCGCGCGATACCACACGACACGCCAAAACACAATCGCACAAACGTTCCAACGTTGCACCATGCAACAAACACCCCCGTGGGGGAGTGTCCCCCCGGCGCAAAAAGCAAGGCCGCTTGCTCTCTAGTGCTGACGCTGAATGCTCGCTGGAACATTTTTGGATTACCCGTTACTTACGAAGTCTTCACATATTTAGTGGTTGCAACCGTTTCTGCACCCTACATATTGTGTATAATGTTCCTTGGATTGATGTTGATGGTGGTAGAGCGCAGCTCGGGTCCGCATCGATATCTGGCTGCTATCACTCATTGCGCGTAGCGTGAGTATCCTAGGTGTGATGCAGTCAGCAGTGGAATCCGACCAGTCTATCCCGGACGTGGCTTACATGGACTCGTACCTATTATTTTGGGCTGGTCTGCAATCCTGTTGGCACAGCCTTTTGGTTGCCGGGTTCGATTCCCGGGGTTTGCTCTAGGTTTCATGGGGTAGCTGCCTATGAGATCGATGGCATTGCTCGAATATCTCCGCTGGAACATGTGGGGGATAAGAGGCTCCCTGCCTTAATCAGGTGGTTGATGACCGAAGGGGAGGCACGGCCAAACGGGTGCATAGATGTTTCACGTTCCTTGCCGTTGGTGGTAAAGCCCATTCCACCATGCCGAACGTCTTTCCGACTTGGACGTTAACTAAGTCGGGTATATGGCATTGGTGCAACCGGTAGCATTACGGTCTCCAAAACCGTCGATGTTGGTTCGAGTCCAACATGCTGTGCTCAGCCTACCCACAGGCTGTGGGAAAGGTCTTCGGAGTCGTCTTGTGGCGGCTCTAGTTTTAGCTGACCCGCCTAGTCTGCGGGAACAGTCTCCTGAGTCGCTGCGGCGGCTCTTGCATTTTGGATGCTTGGCAGAGTGGCTTATTGCACCACCTTGCTAAGGTGGCGACCGGGAACGGTTCGGGGGTTCGACTCCCTCAGCATCCGCGCGCCGTGGCTGGCGGTAAAAAGCCATTGTGATGATGCCATTGGTTCCTTATGGCTCTCTGGGGGTTGAACGAGCGTCCCATGCTCCTGTTGTGGGTGGAGTGTGGGATGCTTGTTCTTTTGCTTTGGTGGCGGAATGGTAGACGCGGCGCACTCAAAATGCGCTACCTGTAGGGTGTGAGGGTTCGACTCCCTCCCGGAGCACTTGGGTTGGTTGATCTGAGAACTTTTCCTGCTGGGATGTTTCCCCTTTGGCGTGTTTTCCTGCTCAGCACCGGCCAACCCTGTTTTTGTGGAGGCATTGTGGCGTGGTCTAGTTCCCATCGTGATGAACGGTTCAATCCTGATTGGCCGCGTGTCCGTGCGATGATTCTTGAACGGGATGGGCATAGGTGCCAGTGGCCGGTCAAGGATGATTACGGGAATGTTCGCCTGTGTGGCCGGTATGGGAATGAGGTTGACCATAAGGTTCGTAATCCTGTCCATGATGATGATCGTCCTGAGAATTTGTGGGTGTTGTGTCGTTGGCATCATCAGCGGAAGACCGAGGGTGAGTCTGCTGAGGTTCGTCGTGCGAAGGGTAGGAGTCGGAGGGAGAAGCGTTGGTATTCTCACCCGGCTTTCAAGTGAATGAGTTCATGTGCGCGGTTGCCGGTTGCGCTAATCCGGTGTGTGCGAAGGGATTGTGTCGTTCGCATTACGACCGTGACCGTTATTCGGGGTCTCCGCTGAAGCCGTTGCGTCAGCGCATGTGTCCTCAATGCCATACGTGGTTTGATCCGAAGCGTTCCGACCAGTTGTTTTGTTCTGGGCGTTGCCGTGTGGCGTATAAGCGTGCTCGTGATGATGATAAGTCGTTGCCGGTGAAGCCTGAAACGACTATGTATGTGCGTCCGGTTGACGTGTCCGAGCTTGAGTCCGAGCTTGTTGTTGAGTCTTTTACTGATTCTCAGGTGGTTGAGAAGTGTGGCGGCTTGTGCGCGAAATGCCATGAGCCGGTTGATGTTGGTTCGAGTGGTGCCGATGGTGCCGCTTTCGTGTGGAAGGTTCCGTTGGAGAAGTCGCATAGTGCGACTTTGGCGAATCGTCTGCTGGTTCACAAGCGTTGCGAGGGTGGAACGTCCTAGCTTCGCGTATTGCCTGAAACGGGCGGATTGTGAGGCTGGCTGTGGCTGGTAATGGTCGTGGTGCGCAGAAGTCGAAGAATCCGATTCTTCGTGCGCCTGATAGTCCGATGGGTTTGGAGTTTCCTGCTGTTCGTCCTGATGGGCAGGAGTGGCTTGAACGGACGAAGAAGTGGTATGAGTCGCTTCGTGTCAGTCCGTTGGCTCAGCGTATGGGTGTTGAGGCCGACTGGTACGCGGTTCAGGATTTGGCGTTGTTGAAGGATGATTTCTGGCGTCCGAAGACTAAGGGCCGTTGGATGTTGGCTTCCGAGATTCGTCAGCGTGAGGCCACGTTGGGCATTACGCCCGAGGCTCGTGTGAGGTTGAAGTTCGATGCTCCGCAACCTGACGATATGAAGGCTTCCGCGTATGAGGGCGATACTGAGGGCGCTCGTAACGTTCAACGGAACAGGCAGCGTGCTTCCGCATTGGGTTTGCGTGTCATTGATGGTGGCGCCTAATGCATACGCGCATTCCCGAATTGCATGGCGAGGATTTGACTCGTTCGATGGGAATGTTCGCGGTTTGGTGGATTGAGACTTTCTTCCGTGTTGGTCGTGGTGGCGGTGTTGGCTTGCCTGAGACGTTCGACATGGACGAGTACGTGTTCATGCTTCACGCTTATGCGTTGACCGAGTGGGGTACCCGCCGGTTCAATCGTGTGTTTTATTCGCGTGCGAAGGGTAAGAACAAGTCCGGTAAGGCCGCTGGCATTTGCGCGTTCGAGGGTTTGGCTCCTTGCAGGTTCGATCATTGGGCGGAAGAAGGGGAGACTTACGAGTTTCTGGGCGAGGTCTACCCGTATGTGAAGGGTGAGCCTGTTGGACGTATGGTGCAGATGCCGCAGATTCTCTGCTTGGCTACCGCCGAAGGTCAGACTGGTAACATTTTCGATTCGATTTACTACAACTGCGATCAAGGCCCTTTGAGCCAGTTGAAGGGTGTCGGCCTTGATGTTGGTCGTACTCGTATCGGATTGCCGGAGGGTGGGGAGATTGTTCCCACCACGAGTGGTGCCGCGTCCAAGGATGGCGGTTTGGAAACATTCGCCGCCTGCGATGAAACCCACTTGTACAACACGAACAAGCTTCGCAACATGTACAAGACCGTTCAACGTAACCTCGGCAAACGTAAAGGTGATGCAGACCCGTGGATTCTTGAAACGTCCACCATGTACAAGCCGGGCGAAGAGTCCATCGCTGAAACATCGTACAAGTATGCGTGGGATACCGCTTCGGGCAAAATCAAGCATCGTAGCGGCATCTACTTCGACCATGTGTATGCGAATATCGACTTGGATGATTTCGCTGACGAGAAGAAGGTTCTCCGCGCCTTGCAGGTCGCGTATGGTGCGAGTGCGAAGAGTTCGGACGGTAAGGATCATCTGATATTGCCCGATGGTCGTATGACCGTGTTGAATGCTGATGGTGTTGACCCCGAGGGGCACACGTATTGGGATGGTGAGCTTGGCCCGTCGAAGGATGGGTGGATTGACCTGAATGGTCAGATGGACCAGATTTACCAGCCTGACTCCGATCCTGCTGATTCGATGCGCTATTTTTTCAACACTTTGTCGAGTGTGCATGACGCTTGGCTTACGGAGTCCGACATTCAATCCCACATGCTGTATCGGGATGAAATGCATACGGCGTTCAATTCGATTCGTTTGGATGGCGCGTGGCAACGGTTCGTGACGAAACGTGAGCCTATAACGCTTGGCTTCGATGGTTCCGTGTCGGATGATTCGACGGCTCTTGTTGGATGCCGCGTGTCCGATGGCATGTTGTTCCTGATAAAGCTTGAATCCGCGCCCGATGGGCCTGAGAAGGCCACTTGGCGTGTGAATCGTGATGCGTTCGACGGTATGGCACGTTGGATGATGGACAACTACAATGTGGTCGGCTTCTTCGCTGATGTCGCCTATTTCGAGCAGATGATTGGCGGCTGGGAGAAGGATTACGGGAAGAAGTTGAAGGTCGGCCCGCGTAAGAGCGGTGACAAGATCAAGTTCTGGACTAACAACTGGTATAAGGACATGCAGGTTGCGTTGGATAATGCGCATACCGCGTTCCGGTACCCGTATACGGAGCCTGACCGTAAGTCTAAGCCCATCAAGGATGATATCGCGTTGCTTGCCGATCCGCGATTGGTGAATCATTTCCGTAATGCGCGTAGGCGGGAGACCCGTACTGGGTATGCGATTTACAAGGAGTCTCCTAATTCACCGGACAAGATTGATGCGTGCATGGCTGGCCTGCTGGCCTATACGGCTCGTGGAAAGTATTTGGAATTGGCTGAGGTCAAACGTCGTTCCGCTCCGATGAGAATCTACTAGGTGGTGATTTCGAGTGTCTGACTCGTTGATGATTAAGAACGCTTCCGATGATGACGATGATGCTTATGTCATCACCAATCTGGCACGTGAGTGGGGTGAGCGTCTGCCGTATCTTGCCGAATTGAAACTCTTCAAGGACGGCAGGGAGATGGTGGACGCGAACAGTGTTCCTCAAGGCACTGATCCGAATGCTGCGCCCGTGTATAGGCTGATGCGCCAGTTGGGTGTGGTGAATCTCGCTCGTCGTATCAGCGAGAGCGTGACCGACCGGCAGCAGCCCAACGGTTTCCGTAAGGTTGAGGATTCTTCGTTGAAGGACACTGACGCCGATAGGATGGCGAAGCAGTGCGGTCTTAATTTCATTCTTCGCCGTAACATGCTGCCGGATAAAGGCGATTACGGGTGTTCGTTCGGTTTGGTTTCCAATGCCGGGCGTGGACGGTTCATCACTCCGCTTAGCCCTTGGGAATGTTGGATGGATGTTGGTGAGACTTCTGCCATCCAATACACGTATATGGATCAGGAGAACAAGGAAGTCATCCGCCTGTACCGTCTTGTCGTTGACGATTCCAAGACCACGACTAGGGTGTATTCCAAGACGGCTCAACGTGAGCATGACCGTTCCATTGTCGCTCCCAACGATATTTCAGCTGTCGCCAAGTTGGCGTCTGATGCGAAGGCTTGGGAGCCTGGCAGTGATTGGGAGTGGGTGGAGGATTCGCAGCAATCGGATTTTTCCTATGCGGAGAAGTGCGATTCGTTGCCGATAGTCAGGTTGAGCACTGTTGACGGTCAGGGCCTGTTTGAGCCGTATCTGCCGATGTTGAAGAGGATAGACCGTGAAACGTTTGACCGTTTGTGCATTACGATGATGCAGGCGTTCCGTCAGCGTGCGATCAAGGGTACTGTTCCGACCACGTATACCGAAGAGGATCAGGAAGTCATCGACGGTGAGAAACAGGCCGGTGATCCGATTGATTTGGCGTCCACGTTCGCGGTTGGCCCGGCTGCGTTGTGGAAACTTCCTGATGGTGTTGATATTTGGGAGTCGCAGACCACTGATACTGGTTCTTTGCAGAACAATATCATGTCTGACGTGAAGCAGTTGGCTTCCGCCGCTGGTATTCCATTGGATATTCTTTCGCCTGATGTGCAGGGTTCCGCCAACGGCGCGGAACTGAAGCGTGAGACGTTGAAGTTCAAGGTTCAGACGATGAACGAATTGGATTCTGAGCCTATCGTGCGGATGATTCGTATGGCTTTGGCCGCGTCGAGAACGGCGGAGGCTTCGGCGTCCGAGTTCGAGATGGTGTGGAAGCCGATGGATACGACCAGTTCGCTTGAACAGGCTCAGGCTTGCCAACTGTTGTATCAGAGTGGCTTGTTGGCGCGTAGGACGATTCTCACGCACAAAATGGGTTTTACGGCTCAGGATGTTGCCGAGGATGATATGAACCGTCTTGCCGACCAGTTCAATGTTTCCGGCCCGTCGGATAAGGGTACTGCGAAGCTTGTTGCCGCAGTGGAACCGGCGACCGGTTGGGATGATGAAACCAATTCCGCTGTGGATGGTCTGCCTAATGTTGATGCCGAGCTTGTCGATGAAGGCGAGATTGAGTCCTGATGTCTGGGAAAACGCTTGAATCGTTGTCCGACACGCTTGAACAGGCTCGTGCCGCTTTGGTGAACCAGTATGTGGGTCAGGCGCACAGGATGTGGGATATGTTGACTCCCGCTGACTGGTGGAATGATGGCATGACGTTTGCCGTCGCGTCTCGTATGGCGTTGTTGGAGATGGCGTTGATTCAGCAGGTGCGCCGGTTGGGTGTTTCCTATGCGAATGAGACGTTGAGGCTTGTCGGCGTCAATCCGAAGGGTGATGTGCCGAATCTCGTGTTTCCGCGTGACAATACCGACCCGTGGCTTGTGGCCCAACGTCCGGCTGACTCGTATCGTTCCGCCGCTATCAAGTCTCCTACGATTCGCCCGCAGTCTTGGCCTGATAAGACCGATGAATTGTTCAGTGAGGTTGACAAGTGGCTTGAACAGGCGTTCAACCGGTTGCAAACCAGTGTTGACGAGGACGTGTCAAGAGCGCAGACGAGCGCCACGCTTGACAAGTATCGGAGTAGCAAGGTTTTGGAATACCGCAGGGTGTTGCATCCTGAACTGTCCAAGACCGGCTCGTGCGGCTTGTGCGTCGTGGCCGCTGACCGCTGGTATTCGACTGCCGACCTACTGCCGTTGCACACTAACTGCCATTGCGGTGTCGCACCGGCTGGCAGCGACTATGATCCCGGATTCCAGTTGAATCAGAAGGATTTGAAACGACTGTACGACGAGGCCGGTGGCACTACCGCGTCCGCGTTGAAGCAGGTGAAAGTCAAGACGATCACTCATGGAGAGCTTGGCCCCGTGCTTTTTGCCGAGGATGCGGAGGATACGCCTAATCCGATTCCGTCGAAAGCTTCCAACGCTTGGACCACTCCTGACCGTAGGTCTACGTTGGCTCAATGCCGTCGTATGGAGAATCGCGCCATCGAGTTCAACCGGCGTTACAAGGAAGTGTGGAAGACCGGCAAACCGGTGACATTCAGGTATGAGGGTAGGACGTTCACGTTCAAACCATCCGAAAATTTGAAACAGGCTATGGCATGGCAGAAAACCATGCTCAACCAGATGCGGTCGATGCTTGGCGAGGCCGCATAACACTATTGAAAGGATTCAAGCCTAATGGCTGATGAAAACACCAATACCGCCGAAACGGCGGCATCTCAGAACACGCCTGAAACGGGCGTGACCGCACAGCCGAAGGACGCTATTGCCTCTGTTGCCGCTAGTATTAGGGAGCATAAGAATAGTGCCAATGATGACCTTTCCGAGAAGTTGGGCATGTGGAAGCATCAGGCTCGTGAGAACGAACAGAAGATGCATGAGAACCGCGACCGTGCCAATGCCGCCGAAGCGAAGCTTGCCGATACCGAGGGCGCTCTCGCCAAAGCGAACGTGCAGATAGCCCGTTTGAAGGCGCAGAAGCAGCATCCTGAAATTACCGACGAGGCTTTCGACACGTTGTGTAAGGAAACCGACCCGGAGAAGATTTCGGAATGGGCTGACGCCTTCGTGAAATTCATGCCAAGCAAGACTGAAACGGTTGAAGCGGAGCAGAAAGATAATTCCGATGATGTTCCATGTGAGCCTTCACCGGAGTTAGCGAAGGAATTGCAGAGCAGAAACATGCACGTATGCAAACCGAAATCAAGCGTCACTGACGCATACAACTACGGTGCCGAGCATTCCAAAATCGAAAAAAAATAGTTTAAGGAGAAAAATATGGCCAATCAAATGGTTCATACTATCGCCAAGACCGCTCCGAAGGATGACCAGTCTTGGCTTATCAACCGTATCACCGATGGCGTGCGTGAAGCGCAGCTTGACTTGGCTACGTTCACCAAGGAAAAGTCGCATGAGAATGATTACTTCGCGTCCATCACCGACGACGATTACGAAGCTTGGATGAAGTCCGGCATCCCGCTGGCGCAGATCACCGGAACCAACAATTATGGCCCGTATGATCCTCAAGCCACCGATGGCCGCAATGGTACGATCATCGGTTTCTTGGAGTCTCCGGTGCACGTGCAGTTCACTCGCACTGGCTTCGAGGACCAGTATCCGACAGTTGGCGTCCGCTACATGGGTGTCATCGATAAGAACAATCTGCCGTACACCGTTGATTTCAGCAAAGCGAAGTTGGAGGGATTGTTCCTTGACTATGACAAGGATTCCGCAACCCCGCATGTGACCGTGTTGAATCCCGCGTCTGCAAGTGCCGCCGACCATACGGCCTGAGTCTAGTTTTCCAACCGTTTCAAACCCGCCCACAGTGGCGGGTTTTCGCATATTAGGAAGGTTTTATAATGAGTCTGCTTAACAAGGACATCATTACTCCAGACGAGGCGTCCGCCATCGTGTTGGGAGCTTATCAGACCACTACGGCGGCTTTGCCGTTCGCTTCCATTCTGCCGGACAAGTTCACTGGATTGTCCGTCGAGTGGACACCGAATGAGGATGATCCCGAGGTTGATGAGATCAAATACTCCACTTGGGATGCTGAAGCGCCATACGGTCGCACCAATGGCGGCGAGAAGCTGTCCTACACCTCCATGCTTCCGTTGCGTAAGCGTATGCGCGTGTCTGAAAAAGACATTGCGAATGGCACCATTTCCATGACCAATGGTGATTTGAAGACCACTCTGAGCGATTATTTTGTCCAGTTAGGCAAGGAATTGGCCTACCGTTTGGAGAAGGCGCGTGTCGCCGTCGCAGTTGACGCGAAGCTTGGAATCAAGGAATCCAACGAGGAAGCCAACTGGGATTACGCGCGTGACAGTGCTTTGACCACTTCTCTTACCGCAACTAAGACTTGGGACAAGTCTGGTGATCCAGTCAAGGATCTGCGTACTTGGTCCGATCTTATTGACGATAAGAAGGGCGACCGTCCAACCATTATGGTCACGACTCGCAAGGTTGTGAACGCTTTGACGTCCAATGCGGCCATCATCAATTACCTGTTCCGAGGGCAGGGTTCCACTCTTCCGGGTCTCGTTTCCGAGAATGACGTGAAGAGCGTTCTGAGCCTGTACACCGGCATTCAGGACATTTATGTGGTCGATGAACGCTACCGTGATTTCGCCCGCCAGTCCAAGATCACTCTTCCGGGCGGTGTGAAGAGTTTCTTCCCTGAGAACACCATCCTGCTGATTCCGGCTTTCGGTGATGTGAACATGGGCTATACCGCGTTGGGGCCGACCGCTGAGGCTCAAACTCCCGCATACGGCATCAGCCGTGAGAAGAACGCCGGCCCTATCGGAGTCGTGTTGAACACTCCATCCGCCACTCCGAGCTATGAGGCTTACGTGAACGGCACCGCACTGCCGATTCTCGTGCAGTCCAACAGCACTTTGAAGGCAACTGTTCTGACCGCATGATCTAGGAGGCGCGTATGAGCACGGCAATCATCGACAACATCGACTGGTTGAAGTATATGCGCGTCTACGGTTCCGCCGACGCGGATTCATTTGAAGAGCATTTCGACACTGATTGGATTTCCGCTCAATGCCGCAAGGCCGCTCTCATCTGTTTGAGCGAATGCCCGATTGTTCGGACGCGCTTGAAGAAGGGGCGTCTCTCTGAAAGTGATTTCGCGTCGGTCGTATGCGAAATGGTGTTGCGCGTAGTACGTTTCAACCGGTTCAAAACCGAAGCGAACGGTTCTTACTCGTACACGGAGCATGATCCGCAGCAGAATCAGCCTGGCTATGATCCAAGTCCCCGGCTGTTCTTGTCGAAAGCTGAGAAATCGATTCTGAATGGTTTCGCTGAATCCGCTGGCACGATGTCACACATCAGTCTTGGTTTCGACCCCGGTTATGGAGGTTGATGATGGCGTTTCTGTTTGACGATGATACGAATGAACGCCATTACCTCTACGAGGATGACCAAACCGATTACGGTGGTCAGAAACAGCTGTTCGACACGGATTATGTCGTTGTGATTCCTCGCAAGCATGTTCAGGACGCGCACGGCGGCCAGTATGTGCAGACTGGCGATCCCGTGAAGGTCATCTGCTGTGTTGAGGGTCGTGCGCAACAGGCTGGCATGTTCTCTATTTCTGGAGCTGAGGATAAGACGCCATCTTCGGATAACCCCGGCGGTTTGGAAGAGGTCACTCCTTTGCAGATTCTTGCGAGGGAATGGCCCGGCGACATTTATTCCCGGATCTGGTATAAGGGCGATTATTACGATGCTGACGGCGCTCCTACGTGGCGTGGGAGTGGTTCTCGTTTCTCCTGGCATTGGGAGGTTCGTGCACGTCGTGTTGTTATTGGCGATTATCTTGATGGCGGCATTTCCGAGCCTGAATGGGTGAAGGAGGTGGGCGGCGTTGGGAAGAGTCACGGTTCGACGTAGCGTCGCTACCGATATTGCGAAGATGTATGGGCCGGAACTTACACGCCGCGCCGCCGTGCATAGCGTGTCTGCCGTCCGCGCGAAGGCGAATGAGGCAGCTACGCATTCAAGCGTTGCGGATAGGATCGAGGTTTCCGTTCGCAAAGTCGGCTGGCATCATCAGATTGTCATGTCCGTCATGGGCCGTGATGGCACGCAGGTCGCTCCGCATTTGGAGTTCGGCTATTTCAACCGGTGGCTTGAACACAAGTATGGGCCTCGTGATCCGAGAGCGCGTATTCCGGGAAAACATATCATGTTTGATTCGTTGAGTCGGGTGAGATTGTGACGGACAACATTTTTCAGCGTCTTGCCATTGACGTTCGTGAGTCAATCGATGCGGAACAGTTGGTTTATGAACTGTTGAATCGGGCGTATCCGTGCGAGGAGTGGCCTGATGTGAAGGTCTGTAGCGAGCTTGACTTGCCTTTGAACGCTTACGGTGAACGTGGACAGGTTCTTCTCTATTATGTTTCCGCTCCCGAACAGTTTGACCGTGGATTGTGGCGTTTCGGCGTGACGTTCACGGTTTTGGCCGCTGACTGTAACAATCCTCACGGTTTTGCACGTCACTTGTATAAGACGGTGCAGGGTTGGCCGTTCGAGGAGTCCACGACAGCTGGAACGGTCGGCACCGTGTCTGTGACGGCGCAGAAGAGGCAGTCTGATTCAAAAGAGAATCAAGGCAAGAACGTCAAGGAGTATGGGCTGTCGGCTGTTGTGACTGCCCGCGATTCGTTCAAGGCTTGACCGGTATCGGTCAAGCCTTTTCTTTTATCAATTTCAAGTAGAAAGGCACCATTATGGCTATTAATGCCGATGGCCTGATTCAGGCGTCTCGCGGTACGTTGTTCACGGCTCCCGCGAAGACCGCTCTTCCAACCAAAGTTTCCTCGTTCTTGTTGAACAGTGGCACTGTTGCCGCCGCTGGCAGCGGTTCCGTCGTGAATTGGGAGAATATCGGCCATACCTCCAACAACAACAAGATCAGCTTCAGCAAGGATGGCGGGGACACCACCACGAAGGACACGTGGCTTGTCGCCGGTGCGAAGAGTTCTACCGAGGCCCCGACCATCACCGTGTCCGGCGCGTCCGTGCAGGGTGATTCGGCCACCATCACGAAGGTCACTGGCGGCTGGGCCGGCGACCAGGGCGGCATCGTCGTGCCGTTGCAGCCCGTGGTGCAGCATCTGGCGTTGTTCGTTCTCGCCTACGATGATTCCGACAAGCTGAGCTTCGGATTGTATCTGCCGGAGACCGATTTCACGTTCGATAACGTCAGTCTCGCCGATGAGGATTTCGCGGAGTTCAGCTTCAACGCTGTCGTGAAATCCACTAGCGTGCTGAAGGCCGGTGCCAATGGTGAGGTTGGCGCGTACCAGATTTTCGCCCCGGAGACGTTCGTGTCAAAATAACCAGCCCGGATTCCAGCGGTAAGAATCCGGGTGATTCCTCCCAGACCGTATCGGGTTTGACCTCGAAGGACTGAGATTTCCCATTGCCCCCGCATGTACCCATCCGTGCGGGGGCAATTCTTTCCAACGATTGGCAGATGGGTTTTTTGATGGGGATTACAGATTATGGCTTCCAAAACTGATAAGAACACTGTTAAGACCGTTCCGGATATTCCTGACACGCTGGCTGAGTTCGTCGAACAGCACGAGGAACTGGCCGGATGCCCCGAGTTCGTTCCGGCTCATGAGTTCTCCGTGGCTCTGACCTGCGATTTCATGGTGGTTGATGCGGTCGCGTCCGAAAGTTATGCCGTGTTCGGCAAGAAGAGTTCCAATGACGTCGATTCAAGTCTCGCCGTTGCGCGGATGGTCGCGGCTGGCGATAGTTTCTTCGAGAAGATCGCCAAGGACGTTGACGTTTACCGCAAGTGGGTTACTGGCCGTAGCCCGGCTGCTCTGGTGCGGGTATTCACGTTGCTCCACATGTTCTATAGCGTGGCTTTGGGAAAATCCGAAGCGTCAAGGACGCCTACCGAAAATGCAGAGTAGAGCTTACGTGTGATTTCCGTAGGTTTTACAATTTGAATCTTCCCGCCGCCATGCATGAGTATGACGGCGGTTTTCTTTTGACCCTTATCGGCGGTCTTGCTGGGTATGACGAATCGTTGTATCGGGAATGGTTGCTGAACCATCCTGATGAGCGTGCCCGCGCCGAGTCCGAGAGTGATTCCGGTTTGAGTTTTCACGGGTTCACTCAGGATACGAGTCTGCTGTTGGGTATTTACAATCAGGTCGGCTTGCTGGTTTCCGGCACATTGCAGTTCAAGGACGGCAAGCATCCTGAGTTCAAACCGATTATGCCCCCTCACGCCGCCGATGGCGTTGATAGGCGTGTTTCCGCCAACTTCGAGTCGATGAAGGCGTTTCTGGGCATGTGATTGAAAAACAGGGGTTCTTATGGTGGAGTATCTCGCCGGTTCCGTTGGAATTGATATTTATCCGAACACCAAAGGGTTTGGCGAAGAACTCCGCCGTAAGCTCGCCAGGTACGCCGATGACGATTTCGATGTTCGTGTGACGCCTGACGTTGACATGTCTCGTTGGCGTGCGGCGAAAAGGCGTATCGAGGATGATGGCATCGTCCAGAATGTTGAGATTCGTGGCGATGACTCCGATCTGAAACGTGTTCTTCGGGACATTGATAAACGTAAAGTATCCCCGAAGGTCGAGCTGACCGACGCTTTGCGTGATCTGCGAACGATGCGCAAGCAAGTTCAGTCTTCCGACAAGGCTGTTTCCGCGATGAACAAGCGTATCGCCAATGGTGGCGATGCTTGGCGCAAGGTCACGCTGAAAAGCAAATCGTATCAGGACGCGGTGAAACGCAACACGCGATTGACCACGGCATACGCGAACAAGCAGATCGACGTTTTGGATAACGTCAAGAAGCACATTCGCAGTATGCAGGATGCTATCGAGAAGGTCAAGCCTCTGGGCAGTTCCAACAATGTCTCGATGGCTCGCGCCAACCGTCTCGTCGAACAGCTTGACAATGCGATGCAGCAGTTGAAGCGCAACAGCAAGGCGAACATCCGTGTTGACGTCAACGATGTTTCCGAGGTCGTCAACGTTCTTGAGAACGTGTCCAAGCGTCTGAAGCAGGTCGATGGGATGGACGCCCACGCGAAGGTCTATCTCGACGGCGCGAAAAGCATGGAACGCGAACTGGAGGCGTTGAGGCGAAAGTTCCGCAGTCTTCCGAACGACATCGAAACGGATTACAAGTCAGCCATCGACAAGCTGAATCTTGCTGCGTTCCATGCTGGCAAGGATAAGAACTACCACTATGAGGTCAATCTTGATTTGGATGTGACCCGTGCGCGTGAGAAGGCCAAGAAGCTTCAAGAGGATTATAAGAAGCTTGAAATGGACATCGACCTTAAAACAGCTGGTGCTCGTGCTCATCTTGCCATGCTCACCCGTCCTCGGTCCGTTGAGATTTACGCGAAACTCCATGCCACTGATTTCGGCAAGATGCTGGATGGCATGACGTATGGCGCGACAGGCTTGCGTGCTGTAAACAATCAATTCCAGAAGTTCGTGAATTTCATGGACTCGTTGGATGAGAAGGTTCCGTTCTTTTCCGCATTGGGAACTGTTTTCGCCGGTGTTTCCGCTGGCGCTATCAATATGTCGCGTAGCGTGCTTGGTGTCGGCTCTTCGATTGTTTCCATGTCGAAGGCCGCTTTGGCAGCCCCGGCCGCTCTCGTCGGATTGGGCGCCGCCTATGCGTCCGTGAAGATGATTTGGGGCGAAAAGGGTGCTACTTGGAGCGACCAGATCGACATTGCATCCACGAAGCTGGGCAAGCTGTCCGACAGTGTGGTGAACGCTTTCTACGGTCAGGCGCGTCCAGCAATTCGCGGGTTGGCTGATTCCATTGCCGACACGTTGATTCCCCAAATGTCAACTCTTGCCGACCATGAGGGACGAATCGTCGTCGGCATGACCAAGATGGTCAAGGAAGCCGATAAGACAAGCGTCGTATCCAGCATTTTCAACGATGTGAATAAGTCGTTGACTTATTTGGAACCGGGTGTTGAGAGCCTTGTCAAGGCTTTTCTGAATCTTGGCGATTCAACTAGCCAGTATCTTCCTCGTGCCACACGGTATGTGAGTGAGCTTGCGGATCAGTTCGCACGTTGGGTTGATAATGCTCGCGCGTCCGGTGAGATTGAGAAGTCGATGCAGCGTGTCATTGAACAGGCTGGATATTTGAAGAATTCCGTGAAAGCGCTCATGGGTATTGCTTCCGGCTTGTATTCCGCTTTGGCTGAGGACCAGAATGGCATCCAAAGCTTCTCCAAGGAGTTGCAGAAGGCGGATAAGGCTGTCAATTCGGCAAAGTTCCAAGACACGTTGAAGTCGTGGGCTGTTGGCGCTAAAGTGGCGCAGTCCGCGATGCGTGATTCATTCTCCGAGATTGGTGACGCTGGCTATTCTCTGCGGCATACCGTGGGAAATGTTTTCGGTGATGCCGGTAGGACGATTGCTTCGTTCACGAAGAATGTGAGCCGCCTGTTGAAGAACAGTAGCGGTGGTATTTCCGATTTTTCGTCTGACGTTTCCAACGGATTTCAGAAGGTGTTCAACGCTGTTGGCGATGTGAGTCCGATGTTCAGCCAGTTGCTTTCGACTGTCGGGCAACTGTCTAAGACGTTCGGCGGCACATTGGCTGCTTCTCTTCGTGCTTCTGCTCCGCTGATTCAGGCTATCGCTACCGCCGCCGAGGCTGTGGCTAAGGCTTTCAGCGCGTTGCCGGAACCGATTCAGGCCGCATTGGGCGTGTTCGCCACGTTCGGCAAGGCTGGCAAGACCGCTTTGGACACGGTGAAGCTTGCCGTGGTTGAGAACACGATGAAGTCGTTGCAATGGCAGAAGGCTTTGATGGAGTTGGGTGTGACTTCCGCCGGTACTGGTGTGACGTTGAAGAATGTCGCTCAGGGGTGGGTGGCGTCTAATCCCGCTGTTTCTAAGTTCGTGTCGAATGTCGGCTCTGCTGAGGGCGCGATGGGCAAGGTGAAGGCTGTTGCGTCTGGTTTGGGTGGGATGCTTGCGTCTACGGTTTCCAATCCGGTGACTTGGGGCGTGGCTGCCATTACGGCAGCAGTCGCAGCGTATTCCGATTACAATGCGAAAGCCCAGGCGACTGAGCGTGCTTCCGAGAATATTGCGACAGCGTTGGGTAAGATTCCTGATTCGGCCGCCGAAGCTTCCGGCGCGTTATCCAATGTCGCTTCCGCGATTCAGGATGCGTTCAAGGACGGTAATTATGCTGAGACTGATTGGAACTGGTTGGATGATTGGACAACTGGATTCAAGAATACTGCCGAAGCCGCCGACAAGCTTGGTGTTTCGACCACTGACCTGAGCAAGGCTGCGAGCGGCAGTACGAAGGCTTACAACTCGATGATGAATCAGTTGAAGGCCACATATGATGCTCACAGCACTTATTCGGCTACCGCGACGCAGAATTACGGTAATGAGGCTGGTGCCGCAAAGAAGCTTATAGCAGTAATGGAAAAGGCACGTCAGCAGTACATCGATAATGCGGAAGCGACTTCCGTCGCGAATGGTCATGCTGAGGGCTATGCGAAAAAACTGATAGAGATGGGCGAGGATTCTGATTCGGTGTCTATCGCCATCGCAACACAGTCTCAACGTCAGCAGATGTTGAACAGTGCCACTCAGAAGTACAACGATATCGTCAACAATCAGCGTACCGCGCAGCAGAACGCTTTGAGTGTCGCAACGGAATATGGTCAGATTTACAACGGTTTGGGTGATTCCATCCAACGCATCAAGGATTTGGGCGTACAGAACGTTTGGGACAGTGCCGCAGACTCGTTCAATAACATGACCGAGGCTGGACAGTTGGCTCAAACCAGTTTGCAGAATCTCGCTACGACAGGCCATGATTGGCTTGAACAGTTGGTTGCTTCCGGCGCGTCAACCGATGAGGTGAATGCGAAACAGCAGGAATTGTCAACACAGTTCTACGAGACGGCGAAGGCGATGGGCGTCCCGGAGTCGGAGATTCAGAAACTGCAACAACTGTATGGGTTGACTCCTGAAGAGGTCAAGACATTGTTCAAGACCGAAACGGAACAATCGAAGCAGAATCTGACATCCTACTTGTCTGATTTGCGGGCATTGTTCCCCGGCGAGGGCAATACGGCCATCTTCACCACGGTCCTTGACGGCATCAACAGCGGAGCATTGTCCAGCGCGGATGAGGTTCAATCAACCGTGAACAATCTCATGAACAATGCGAGCACAGACGGTTCAGGCAAATACACCATCGTGTTGGACGCAGACGGCAATCAGGCCGTTGTCGCTACCGATGAGGTCAGGAAACATGCCGACCTGTTCAAGAAAGGCACTGATGGCAATGGCTATACGACCAATCTGAAGGCTTCCGATCTTGCTTCGATGACCATTGACTATTTGAAAGGCGACGCCAACGCCTACGGTTCGTTGAGACCCACCGCGTCACTCGGCGCGAGGGACAACACCCAGCCTGCGAAACGCAGTGCTGAGCGCACCGCGAACCAGTGGAATGGAAGCACGTATAACGCACAGTTCGGTGGAAATATTTCCGGTGGCTTCTGGGGAATGCTCGGCACTTTGTGGAGCGAGGGCAGAAGCTGGGCGAGCAGGACGTTCAACGCTATTTTCGGAGTCAAGAAGAGGCGTGCGACAGGCGGTGAGGTCGAGGGCGGCAATGTGCCACGAACCGGCAGGATCGTCGGACGCGGAACGAACACGAGCGATTCCATCGCTTTGAACGATTCCACTGACGTGTCCACCGGTGAATATGTCGTACGTGCCGCTGCAGTGCATAGCATGGAAGCCCTGTACGGCAAGGGAGTGATGAGCGCCATCAATGCGAGCGGTGACATCCCAAGCCAGTATTTGAAGAACGCGCGTCGTATGACTCGTGTTTCGATGCCTTCCATGGTTTCGGACTATTCCGCAGGCTCTTCCGACGATGTCAAGTTTGAAAGCGGCCCTACATACAACATCACGCAGAACTTCCAATATCCGACTATCACGCCAATCTCGGTTCAGACGAATCAGAAGTTGGACAAGGCTGCGATGATCGGCATGTGAGAGGGGAGTATCGTGGCTTTTTCCACGTGTTTCTACAAGTTGAATAATGTTCCTCTTGATTCGGAGAACTGCATCGTCACTGTTGGTTCGACATTGTTGAGCGCCATCAGTGTTGACCGTACCGTTTCGACGGTTCCGCAACGGCATGGTTCTATCCCTTCCGGCATGACGCCTAGGTTTTCGGAACGTCAATTGTCGTTGCAGGTATGCGCTTGGGAGCCTGATGTGCTTGGTGAATCATCCAGGCTGATGCGGTTGTGCACGATGCCGAATCTTGTCATGAGTCGGATTGTCGATGGTGTCGAGCAGCGTACCCGTGTCGAGTTGACCTCTTTGAGTCCTGATGATTCCAAGAGTCATCCGAACAGGTTTGTTCCGTTCACTGCCGTGTTCGCCATGCCTGACGTGTGGTGGCGTTCCGTCACGCATGAGACCGTCTCACTGCCTTTGAACGGCGGGAAGGTCATGTCCGGCGGTTCGGTGATGCCGTCCGCCGGATACTACACGTTCTGGCAGGGCGTTCCGAACGCTAGTCCGAGTGTGCTTTCCACTCAACTTCCGTATAGTTGCGGTGACGCTCCCATAACAGACATGGTGTTTCGTTTCCCGAAAGGTGTGACGGGCATAACGGTGAAAGATACGGTATCCGGTACCGGTATCACATGGTCTGGCACGCGCGTGGATGCTCGGCCTTACTTGTATTTGGATGCGGGATCGTTGACAGCTTGGAGTTCCGACAGTGATTCCGCATGGTCTGGCGGTTCTCAGAATGAGACAGTCGGATTGGATTATCTGCCTTCCGGTAGGTTGCAAGTCAATCCTGATGTTTCTGGTGACTACAGGATTGCAGTTAAGGCCACTGGTTCCGGGAATGTGGCGTGCAGGTTTAAGAGAAGCTGGTGGTGATTTCCACTGGCTTCTTTCTTTTTAAGTTGAGGGATGCTTATGGGTAAGACTCTAAAATCTCGTCTTGTCGCATATCAGGCCAATGGAAGCAAGCTTGGATTGCTGCCTGAGCCGACTTCCTATACTGTGTCGTTCACTCATGATGCTGTAGGTGCTTTGACCGTCAGCTATTCGCGTAAAGCTTTGCGTGGTGAGATTCTTGACCGGCGTCTTGAAACCGGCTTGGAAATCGCCGTGGAAGTGTCTGATGGTGGACGCTGGATTGAACCGTATAATGGCCGGTTCGTCATCGCCTCACGTTCAAGGAATGCTCTGGACGTATCCGACACGGTGTCGTTGACCGGCGTTTCCTACGGGTGGCTGTTGAAGAAGGCTTTGAATCTGGACACGTCCAGATTGGAAACCAAAGGCGACGAGAAAGGCACCCGTAAATTCGCGAACGCGAACGCTGGCACGATCATGCGCACGTTCATGGATGAGAATTGGAATCGTGGCGGCGTGAAAGTCGATTGCAGCCGGTTCACTTCCGGTGCCGATTCCGCTGGCAAACAGTGGGGCTACATGCTGCCGAGCATATATTACGATCTTGGCATTTCCATACAGGACGTGTTGGATTCGCTGGTGAACAACGGCTTATGCGATTGGCGTACCAATGCCCGGCAACTGCTGTTATGGAACGCCGATAGCGTCGCCGTCTGCCGTGACTTGTCCAAATCGTGTGTGGTGACGCTTGCTCAGGATGTGTCGGAGGCTCCCGATGACGAGAGTATCGACGGGTTGGCTTCCTCGATCCTTGTACGTGGCGACAATATTAATTTCCGCCAGGATAATCCGAACGCCCCGAAGCCTTGGGGCGGTTGGGAATTGTATTCAAGCCAACAGGGTGTGAACAAGAAGGAGACCGCCGAACATCTCATCAAACCGACGTTGGCTAACGCGGCTAGGGTTCGCGGACAGTACACGCGATCCGTGAACGTTGTCAAAGCGTCTTGTCTGCCGCTCATCGATTACACGATAGGCGATTGGATTACCGCGCCTACAGTGGCGAACCGTGAGAAGGTCCGTGTCCAACAGGTCACGTTGCAGTATGATTCGCAGGGTTTCAAGGCTTCGCTGATTCTGAACGACAAGAATTATGATTCCTCGGTTCGTTTGACGAAGCGTATGAACGGTATTACCGGGGGCGCTCATCTTGGTGGAGCGTCCGGTGCGATTCCGGCTCCTGAAAAGGACCATCGCGTGCCGAAGGCTCCGCAGAATCTGTCGGCCAATTCCGACGCTTATATCAATGTGAACGGGTATGCGCGTGGTATGGTTACGGCCCGTTGGGATGATGTGACGTTGGCGACTGATGGCACCGCCATGGACATCACGTCGTATGCGGTCGAATATCGTGTGAACAAGACTGGGCATGAGTGGCATTCCGCTGGCACGACCACTGAGCACACGTTGTCTTGGTCGAATTTGGATTGCGGTGTTCAGATTCTTATCAGAGTGCGTGCCATTCCATCGTATTCCGATCAGATGGGCGAATGGTCCAGTGTATTCGCGTTGACCGTCGCCAAGGATACGACGCCGCCTCCGATCCCATCCAAGCCGATTCTTTCTTCCGAGTTGGGCGTGGTTTCGGTTGCTTGGGATGGGAAAACCGCTGATGGTGGTTCTATGCCTATTGATTGGGATAGGAATATTCTCGGCGAACGTTTGGCTGATGGCGGTTTCAAGGAGATCGCGGCCGTCTCGACCGGTATCGGCGATTATGTGATTACTGGTTTGATGGCTGGCTCTTCGCACACATATGCGTTTCGTGCTGTCGATCATGCGGGCAATAAGTCTGACTGGTCTGCGATTGCCACTGTGACCGTGGCTTCCGCCGTCTCGCCTGATGAGGTCAAGCAGATTCAAAAGGATTTGGCCGACAATCAGACGGCTTTGCAGGATAATACTGCCAAGCTCGATCAGGCGCGGAAGGACATCCAAGCCAACAAGACCGGCCTTGACACGGCGTCAAAGTCGCTCACGCAGGCGCAGGCCGATCTGTCGCAGGCCCGGAAGGACATCGCGCAGACGAAATCCGACCTGACCACGGCGAACGGCGAGATTTCGAAGGCGAAGGAGTCGGCGGCGCAGGCGTATGCCGAAGCCCACTCGAAGAACCATACTTTCCGTGGCCCTGACATGCCGGACGCCTCCAAAGGGCTGATCGTCGGCGACCTGTGGCTCAAGACCCAGAAGTATTGGACGCGCTGGAAGGGTGAGAAGAATAATTCGCCGTCCATGCTCGCGGACTTCTACACGTACTGGCAGGGGACTCCGAACGCTTCGCCTAGCGTTTTGGTGCCGCTCTCCGACCGCGTAATCGATACGCTGGTGTGGGATGGCTCGAATTGGAACCATCTCGGCTATGCCGATGTCGAGAAGAACGCGGACGAGATTTCCAAGGCTAAGTCGGATATCGCGGACAATGCGGCTAAGACCACCGACGCCAAGAAGGCCGCTGAGAATGCCGCTGCCGCAGCGAAAAACGCGCAGGGCACGGCAGACAGTGCGAAGAGCGCTGCGGGCACCGCACAGTCCACAGCCGACGCGGCGAACGCTGCCGCGAAGAGCGCGACGACAACGGCAGGCCAGGCCAAGGATGCCGCCGATGCCGCCCAGACCGCCGCCGAAAGCGCCAAGAAGACAGCCGGCAATGCCGAGACTTTGGCGAACACCGCCAATGAGTCCGCAAAGTCCGCCAAGTCCGACGCGGCTTCCGCCAAGACGGACGCTTCCACCGCGAAGACGGACGCGGCCAATGCCAAGACCACTGCCGCGAATGCGTCCAGTGTGGCGACCCAAGCCAAGGCCACGGCTGACAGTGCGGCCCAGTCCGCCACCGATGCGGCCAATGCCGCGCAGAAGGCCAATACCGCAGCAGCTGCCGCCGCTGGCGTGGCCAATGGCAAGGCCGACGTGCTCATCCAGAGCACGGCACCGGCCACGTCGATGCGCAAGGCTTCGACCTTGTGGATTGACACGACTGGAGGCGCGAACACGCCGAAGCGTTGGAATGGCAGTGCTTGGGTGGCTGTGACCGACAAGGCCGCTACTGACGCCGCGAATGCGGCTGTCAAGGCCCATGCTGCCGCGCAGACGGCGCAATCAACGGCTGACAAGGCTCAGACCACAGCCGCCAACGCCGCGTCACAGGCGAATCAGGCACAGGCCGCCGCGAAAAAGGCTCAGACCACCGCTGACGGCAAGAATCTGATTTACCGTGGCCCGGACGAACCCGCGCATGACGGGTTGAAGCCGGGGGACATGTGGTGGCGCACCCAGAAGTATTGGACGAGGTGGAAGGGCGAGAAGAACAATTCGCCGTCCATGCTGGCCGATTTTTATACGTACTGGACGGGCGCGCCGAACAACAGTCCGAGCGTCTTGGTGCCCTTGTCCGATCGTGTGGTGGAAGTCCTGACGTGGGACGGTACGAGATTCGAGCCATTCGACCTCGTGGCGAACAACATCCTCGCTGCTGGCACGGTGGCCGCGAAGCATCTCGCCGTGGATTCCGTGACCGCCGAAAAGGTCAAGGCCAATGCCATCACAGTGGACAAGCTCGCCGCAAACAGCGTGACCACTGAAAAGCTGGTGGCCGATGCGGTGACCGCCGCGAAACTCGCCGCCAACTCGGTGCAGGCTCGGAACATCGTCGCACTGGCCGTCACGTCCGACAAGATTGCAGCCAATTCCGTGACCACGGGCAAGCTCAAGGTCACGGAGGATATGACCGTGGCGCTCCTGAATGTCCATAAGATTCATGCTGGTGACATCGTGGCTGGCGCCGTCACGACCGACAAATTGGCCGCGAACAGCGTTAACGCCGACAAGCTGGCCGCCAACAGCGTTAACGCCGACAAGATAGTGTCCGGCGCGATCACCACGGACAAGCTCGCAGCGAACTCCATCACTGCGGTGAAGATCGCAGCGGGCAGCATCACGACGGACAAGGTCGCAGCAGGCCAATTCAAGGGCTACGTCTTCACCGGCGCGATATTCCAGAGCTCCGATGCGGCGAACACCGGCATGAAGCTCAATTCGACCGCATTGCGGATGTGGGATTCGGCTCATAACCAGACCGTCTATCTCGACGGCGAAGGCAAGTCGAATGTGCTGACCGGCACGTTCCAGACCCGTGTGAGCGGGCATCGCGTGCGCATCAGCCCGGATTTTCAGAGCTTCGCTATCGGAGGCTCGGAAACGTTCGTTGGTGACGGTCTGGAGTTTGCCGCTTACAGCGGCTCTACCGCATATAACGCTAATCCAACCATCGCATCGCTCATCCAGTCGAATCAGGTCGGCTCGATGAGCGGATTGGACTTGTGGAGCGGACACGTCACGAAGAACGATCCGGCTGCTTTCCTGCAAATCCAGTCGAAGCCACGACAGAGGGGCGGTACCGGCAGTGGCGGCGTCACTTCCAAAGTGTATGCCATGGCCGACACGGATTACGACGAGCCCGACATAAGCAAAAAAAGCCGGGCATTCCTGAATTTGACTGGCGATGCCAATGCCGGTTCAAGCGCGTGGCTCGAAGCCGAAGACGGGAACGGTTCGGTCGGAGTCGGAGCGAACATCGCGACCGGATACGTGTATCTCGGCGGCTATCTTGGCGGCATCACAAACCGCCACACATTCCAAAGTACCAATTGGCGAATCTACCAGAACGCGTCACTGCCTGCGGATCACACAATCCTGCAGACCACATGGTCGTGGACGCCGGCGAAATACGGCCGATATTACGGCGTCTGCAATTCGGACCTCAACTTTGGGTCGATCTTCATGCACGTGTGCAATACCGGCGGAGCTGGATCGTTGCAGGTCATGGGATACAACGCCGGAAACGGCACCTACAAAGGCGACATGTACGTCAACGCGTTCGCGTGGCTCACGAAATAAGGAGGCATGTTTTGCAAACGGTTTTCGAGGGCGGGAACCTCGTCATCAGAGCGGAAAGGGAAGGTGAGCGGGGGCTTGTGTGCGGCATGGACGCTATCGCCGCATGGCGGGCTCTGCTCGGCACGACGAGCGTCGCCGAGACGTGCGCGGCCATGATGCAGGCAAGGGAATCGGCCGGCTCGTACGATCCGCAGACCGGACGTAACGCGTACACGACCGCCTATGAGGGTTTGGAGGCGGCATTGTCGGATACCGCGGCGGAATCCGTGTCCATGATGTCCGACAGCGGCGAGGTGCAGGACGATCCGATGACGGCCGCACGCAACCGGACGAGGACGGCTTTGGGACTGCCGCCGATTACCAACGATGCGGATGCGGCCGTCCAGGCGGCCATGCTGTCGGGTGAAGCGGCCGATGCGACGCCGACAACCGGCATCGACACGGATTGCGTGGACTCCAAGGCCATCGGAAGGCTTTTCGCCACCGAAGCCATGCGTGCTGATTTGGACGAATGCGAGGAACGCTTCTACGAAGCGCTCATGCCAAGACAAAACCAACAGAATTAAGGAGATTGATTATGACCGATGAGACCACTGAGACCACTACCGATACCGCGTCTACCGTGACGCCCGCCGAGCCGTCTGGCGTGCTTGATTTGCGCCCGCCGAAGGAGTCGGTGCGAGCGGAATTATGCCGATTGGGATTGGAGTTTTCCAGCGCTGACGGTACCGCCGAATCATGGCGTGACTATCAGCGTGGCGTGCTCGCCACATTCGATGATTCCGGCACGTCCGTCACTTTGACGGACGTGAAGACGAATCTCGGACGCACTTTGACACTCGACGGGCTTAAGGCCGTTACGCGCATCGACACGATGACAGCAGCCGACTAACCCCGCTTTTCACCATTTTTTTCAACCCCTGCAATCCACACGGATTGCGGGGGTTTCGTATTTAAGGAGACATTTTGACTCAGATTCCAGCCGACGCGAACGAAGTCATCGACTCTCTTTCCGCGCAAATCGGCACTCTCACCAAGCAAATCGCAATCCTGACCAGCCAGCTCAACGCGGCCATGAAACTGATTCCCGCCGACGTGCTCGAAAGCGTGAAGGGAGACACTGATGCAGAGGATTAACTGGTTCACCAATCCGAATCTCACCGGCCCGCTGACCGGCATCAGCAAGTGGGGCGGCGTCACAGCGAGTGTCAACAAAACCAACCACCAGCTGGTAGTGTCAGGGAGCAACGGCGGCTACGGCTTCAACGTGGACGTGCCGGCGAACACGCCGCTCGTCGTCTCCATGTTCGTGTACACCGACATCACGAAACAATCGACCCCGGTAGTCATCATGGACGTGGACGATGCGGGCAAGGTGACGGTCCTGGCCGGCGTCAAGCCGAAATCCAACGCGAGCACCATGGTCACGCGCGTCACCAGCAAAACCGGCAAAATCAGGGTCGAGGCCTACCCGGTATCGGGCACGACCGTGAATTTTGGTGACTTGCTTGTCGAACGCGCCGACACTTACGATAAAGCCGTGGGGGGGCTTCCGGGCTTCTTCTCGGGGGACACGATGCCACGCGATTAAGGCGATTCGTCGGGCGGGTGATGCCCGATGATAGTCACGAACCTGATAAGCAGTCCACGCGCCCACGTCACGCTGAAGCCGGGCGAGTACACGTCGATTTCGACCGTCGGGAAGACTCCGGGTACCTCATACTGGTGCACGGTCTGGCTGGACGTGTCGGGCGGCTCCGTCACGGTGGACAACTGTCCGGGCACCTTCAGCAAGAGCCAGCGCATCGGATGGGCCTTCACGTCCCCGGTCGCGAATCCGATGAGCCTGAGATACAAGGTCGTGTCCGGCAGTCCGACCGTCAAGGTGTGGAACATGGTCATGTGCGAGCTGGGCGAATACCAGGCGAACAAAGCCTTGCTCGACGGCCTTTACTTTTTCGACGGGGATACGATGCCGCTCGCCTAACCCTCATGGGGGTGGTGGCATGAGTCTCATCGTTAATCACTGCGTCATGCCGAAAGACGGTGTGAGCGTCAAGACGACGAACACGACACCATCGGACATCACCTTCACGGGGTTGACGGCGGGCGTGAAATACCATGTGAGCGTCGTCTGTTACATGCTGTCCACGAGTGGCGACAATCCGCGCTTGCGTCTCACCACCAATGGCAGCGATAGTGGGCTGGTCACTTCGAATGGTCGCGTGGATTACGTCTTCACCGCCGCCAGCACCACTCACGGCATTCTCGTCGGTCTGAACAATTGCACGGTCAATCTGAGCAAGGGCTTGTGCGTGCCTCAAGACCAGTGGCAGCAGCTCGTCTCGTTGGGATTGCCGGGCAATTATTTCGATGGCGACACCATGCCAAAAGATTAAACGATTTCAAGGAGATGTGATGTGTTTCAAACGTTTTTAGCGGGTTTTGGTGGTGTGGGCGGCGCGTGCGCGGTAATCACACTATGTCTCAAAATCTGGCCGGGGGCGCTCGAATCGCTCGCGACCGGGCTTTACAGCCACGTGAACCCCGAGCGATTGCCTTATAATTCGGTGCTTTCCCAGCATTTCGCCAAGACGAGGCAGCTCGGCGAACGTTCCGAACGGTTTGACGTGCGGCTGGACGAGTTGTGCCGTGACACGATAAAGAACACGCTCATCAGCCTGATTTACGGCGACCAGTCACACGACCACAGCGAGGCCGTCCGATACGAGCTGGCTAAGCTCGAAAAACTCGACGCGCAATGCTGGATCATCTCAGCCGCCGAAAAATACTTGGAGGAACGGCAATGACACGACTGCTCATCGCGGGCGGAGCCTACCTATTGCTCCTCGCGCTCATCCTCATTTTCAATCACGGCGCGCATAAGCGCTGAAACCGATTTTCAGGGCCATCACTTCAGTGGTGGCCTTTTCGTTTGCCTCGAAAGAGGCGGAAAGGAGGCAGTCGTGATCGATGTGACCATGACGCCGGAAATGACACCGCAGGGCGACAGTCTGCCGCCCACTGACATCCCGGTCGTGTCCGAGGAGGACGCGGCCAAGGCAGTAGAGGGATTGGAGGACTGACATGGCAAGCGTAAGCACTCTTATCAATCGTATGCGCTACTGGTGCGCCGTCGCCAATCTCGGCTACAGCCAGTCCGACCGTTGGAATTTCAACGCTTCGGCGGGTAATTGCGACTGCTCCAGCCTGGTGATCCACTGCCTGCGCGAGGCAGGCTTCGACACCGGCAGCGCCACCTACACCGGCAACCTCTCCGGTGAGCTGACCAAGCGCGGTTGGAAGCGACTCCCCGCCAACGGCAATCCGCAGCCGGGCGACATCCTGCTTAACGACGTGCACCACGTGGCCGTCTACCTTGGCGGCGGCAAGCTCGCGCAGGCGTCCATCTCCGAGCGTGGCACAGCCTACGGCAAGGCTGGCGACCAGACTGGCCGCGAAACCAACATCCGCAATTACTACAGCTATCCGTGGGATTGCTATCTGCGATGCCAGGGCGCCCAATCTTCCGCTCCAGCCGCCAATTCCGGTGCCATCGCAGTGGACGGCAATGTCGGTCCGGCCACGGTACGCCGTTGGCAGCAGGTCATGGGCACCAGCGTGGACGGCATCATTTCAGGCCAGCAGGTGCCCGACGGGCGCACCTATGCTCGCCCAGCCATCGACAGCTCGGTGGTGCGCTACGGGTCTGGCGGCAGTGATCTGATCCGTGCCGTGCAGCGTCGCTTGGGCTGTGGCACTGATGGTCTGCTTGGTCCGGCCACCATTCGCGCCATCCAAGCGCATTACGGTTTGGCTCAGGACGCGAGCTTCGGCCCCGCGACCGCACGCGCCTTGCAGTCGGCGCTCAACCAGGGACGATTCTAAGGAGGAGGACAGATGGCTCAGCATGCAGCACCGTCCACTTTGGAGACCACTGTCAATAATCTGACCAACGAACGCGAGGACGGTCAGGACAATCAGCAGCCGGACGCGTACACTCCGGTCTTTTCTAAGCAGGTGCGTACCGTCGTGTACGTGCTCGGCCTGATCGCATCGTGCGTGGGTCTTGGCTTCATGACCTTCGGTGACGCCGCGATCGGCGGATACATCAGCACCGTGGCCGGCTTCATCTCCGCCGGACTCGGCGTCGCATACAATCCACTCCGCCGCAATTAATTTTCTGGCGTGAAACTCAAACTCGCGCCGGAAACTCAAACTCGGGTGTGGAAAAATTTGCGGCACTGTAGTGTCCGTGGAATTTTTTACACCCGTTTTTTAACATTTGCCCCTCTCTCAGCTATGGCTGGGGGAGGGGCTTTTTGTGTTTCGCACGGTAGAATCATCATCATGACCAAGAAAGAGCATGATGATTTTTGGACGAAGTGGAAGCGCGAGCTCACGAAGGATGTGAAGGCCGACAGGATACACGGCGGTGAAGCTGATTTCAGCCGAATGCATGGCGTGACATTGGACACTCAAAAACTGTATGACATGCTACCGCGAGTCTGAATTGCCCCTCTCTTAGCTTCCGTGCTGTGGGAGGGGCTTTTCTGTGTTTTAGGGCGTCCTATTCTGCAATCGTCTTACAGGTTTCCGCAGTATTGCAACGTTTCCAAGGCGTCCTATTCTGCATCGGGCTTGTTCCTAGTCAGCGGTTCGATTGGCTCTATCTCCATCGCCGAAGTCTATTTGCTGGCCCATTTGGTCGTAATAGCGACACTGATACATGTTGCAATGCTTTTCCCTGATGCAATCCACCACAGATTGCACAGCCGCATGTTTTTCAATGTCCAACTGCTGTTCGGTGATGGTTATTTTCTTCGGGAACTCGTCTTCTGGATGCCCGCCGTCGTAGCCAGCTCCGTTTATCACCATTCTGGGCGCGTTGAGTACGTACCCATATCGTTCTACGAGTCTCAATGCTTCATCGAATCCTCGACCGTATCCTTCCTTATACGAAACTACATCAAGCTCATGCGGCATTTACGACACCTTTCTGTTCGATCTGCTTCAAGTCTAATGCGGAGTTCATCGTTTCCATTGCGGCCAACCGTTCTTTCAACCCGGCATGACGGTAGTGTTCGACCATCAGACGGCTGGAATGGCCCACGATTTCCTCGACCAGTCCGACATCCACGCCCATTGACATGAGGATGGTAACGACGGTATGACGGGTTTCGTGACGGCTCCTATGCTCCGCATTGGGTACTCCCGCCGCTTCCAACAGTTTGCGGAACTGTTCGATATCCTCTTCCGGTTCGATAGGGGAGCCGTCATCATGACGGAACAGGAGTCCATGCGGGTTCGGTATTTCAGCGGTATCCACCAAGTATGCTTCGAGTGTCTGCGCCAATGCGGGAATGATTGGCACTTTCCTTCCACGCTTCGATTTCGGCGGGGTGAGACACCAGCGGCCTTGCAACTCGATCATGTCGAAGCCGTCTGGAATACGCCACCTCCATTGCGGACATGCGGCACCACGCTTGTATCCGCACGGGTACACGCCTTTACGGTCTGGTTCGCCGCAACCGTGCTCCTTCTTCAACTCCTCCAGTTTCCAGTTGACGGTGTATTCGCCGTAGGGGATGCCGTTTGCCGTGGTGGTCAGTTCGAGGTCTTGGAGTGAAGCCCCCAAGATTTCGCCGGGGCGCATACCGGTGCATAGTCTGAACCATTCCCTCGCGCCGTTCCGTATGCCTAGTTCGTTGGCGGCTTGGAGGATGCGTTTGGCTTCATCGTCGGTGAATGCGGTACGCTCGTGGGCTTCGTTCTTGCGTTCGTCGGCAAGACTGATGTCCTTGTCCTTCGGAGTGGGAACGCCACCCATCGGATTCGTGGGAAGAATCCTATCCGCTACGGCGGCATTGCAAATCTGGTTCAACGTGGTGTGCGTCTGGCGGCGGAGGCTGAGACTGGCCTTCACGTGCATTTTCTTGCCGTCGATGGTCTTCGCGACGGTAAGGCCATTTACGATGCGGTCGCAGACTGCGGCGTTCAGGTTCGACATTTTCTGCGAATGGTATGGGCGTAGATGCTTGCGGACGATGGTTCGATAGTTGGCGAACGTCTTCGGGTCTGCATCCCTCTGCCGTCGTTCCAACCATTGTTCCGAATATGCGCCCAACGTGACTGACGTGTTGCTGGTGCTGCCGAATTTGGCTCGCTCTTGGAGCAGTTCGGTCAGACGCCGGTTCGCGTCGGCGTACTTCTTGCAGCTGTAGGTCTTCCCGTCGATCTTGAACTCGAAGCTGGGGTAAGCCTTGATTGTGCCATCGGCCAGCTTCTTTTTCCGTTCGACTTTGTATGGGTAGACGATGCCGTTTCTTGCTTTGCGTGCCATGATTACCTCCTTGCTTCCATATTCTCAGACATTCTCAGACTTCCATTTGACCTTCACTTGCGGGTCAAGTGACCCTCAAGTGAGGTTAAACCGTTGGAATTAAGCCGTTTTGCCCAATCGTTCCAAGGGGTATTCTATCAAACTCTCTAACTGTTAATCGGACGGTCACTGGTTCAAGCCCAGTCGCAGGAGCCATTCGAAAAATCCCCTTGGAAACAAGGGGATTTTTTCATTTTCAACGACTCTTGGCATTTTTGGCCACCCTTCATGTTTATCCGTCGGCGGAAGCCGTGGTTCGTCCAGCCGTCCATGCGTATGATGAACGCACCGGGTCAATCAAACAAAGGAAGGAAGTCCATCATGTGCACTGGCGTTCGTTTCTCCGACGAAGAGGGAAACATGTATTTTGGCCGCAACCTCGACTGGAGCTTCTCATACGGCGAAAGCATCCTGGCCACTCCACGCGGCTACCACTACGACAACGTGTTCGGCGCGAGCGGCAAAGCCATGCCGAACGCGGTGATCGGCGTGGGCGTGGTCATGGCCGACCGTCCGATGTATTTCGACTGCGCCAACGAGCATGGTCTGGCCATCGCGGGATTGAATTTCCCCGGCTACGCGGAGTTCGTGCATGAGCCGGTCGAAGGCACCGACAACGTCGCGACCTTCGAATTCCCGCTGTGGGTGGCACGCAATTTCGATTCCGTCGACGAAGTCGAGGAGGCGTTGAAGAACGTGACCCTCGTCTCCCAGATCGTGCCCGGCCAGCAGGAGTCGCTGCTGCATTGGATCATCGGCGACAGCGAGCGCAGCATCGTCGTCGAACAGATGGCGGACGGCATGCATGTGCACCATGACGACGTAGACGTGCTGACCAACCAGCCGACGTTCGGCTTCCATATGGAGAATCTGCGCAACTACATGTGCGTCGGCAACGAGATGGCCGAGCCGGCCACGTGGGGCAAGGCGTCCCTGTCCGCTTGGGGCGCGGGTGTGAGCATGCATGGCATTCCGGGCGATGTGAGCTCCCCGTCGCGTTTCGTGCGTGTGGCTTATGCCAACACGCATTATCCGCAGCAGGAAGGCGAGGCGGCCAACGTGTCTCGCCTGTTCCACACCCTTGGTTCCGTGCAGATGGTTGACGGCATGGCGAAGATGGGCAACGGCCAGTTCGAACGCACGCTGTTCACCAGCGGATATTCGTCCAAGACCAACACGTACTACATGAACACGTATGATGATCCCGCCATCCGCTCCTACGCGATGGCCGATTTCGACATGGATTCCTCGGAGCTGATCACCGCCGCCTGAGCATGCGTGGGCTTTTTCGTCCGTCGGTTCCCATACAGACGGACGAAAAAGCCGCACGATTGCCGAAAAGGACATGAAAATGGAGTCGTGCGACAGATCCACTTTTCGGATACCGGCTCTTCCATTGCCCGCTCAATGCCGTTTGACGTCGGACCAATACGACACGCCGGAATATGGACTTCGAGCACTTTAAGTTTTTAGAGTGCGGGGTATGAGCAATACGACGACCACCTGGCATTCGATCCGTGAGGCGTCCATGATTTCCGGACTGCCCGAATCGACGTTGCGTTATTACGAGCAGATCGGCATCATCGATCCAATCGCCCGCGATCCGAGTTCAGGCCACCGAGTCTATTCGGACAAGGACATCGAATCGCTGACCACCATCGCATGCCTGGCGGCGACGGGCATGCCGCTTGAATCGATGCGCGAATACCTGAAGAACCGTTTCGACGGTCCGGAAGGCGCCCGACGGCAGATCGAACTGCTCGACGCGCAATCGCTGCGTCTGGCTGCGAAAGCGGAAGCCCTGCGCATCCAACAGGCGTATGTGTCGCTCAAATCGCTGTACTGGCGAGCCATTGCCGACGGTCATGAGGATGAGGCCAACCGCATCCTGGAGGAAAACAAGGACGTCATCGACAACGTCAAGAAACAGCAATCCCACAAATAAGAGGAGGAAATCCATGAAAGCGGCGATTTATAAGGGCATCAAGCAGATGGCCTGCGAGGAGCGTCCGAAGCCGGGCATCGTTGACGGCGGCGATGCGATTATCCGCGTGGTGCGCGCCTGCGTGTGCGGCTCCGATCTGTGGTTCTACCGCGATGGTGGCAAACCCGTCGACAGCCAGGCTGGCCATGAGGCCATCGGCGTCGTCGAAGCGGTCGGGGAGGATGTCACCATCGTCAAGCCGGGCGATTTTGTGATCGTTCCGTTCCCATACAGCTGCGGCAAATGCCCGGTATGCAAGGCCGGTTTCGAATCCAGCTGCCCGCATGGCGGCTATTTCGGCGATGAGGACGGTATGGGATGTCAGGCCGAATACTTGCGTGTTCCGGAAGCCGAAGGCACTCTGGTCGTAGTTCCCGGCGATGCCAAGACCTTCTCCGATGAGATGCTCGCCTCGCTGCTGACGCTGTCCGATGTGATGGCGACCGGCTATCATGCCGCGGCCAGCGCCGAGGTGAAGCCGGGGGATACGGCCGTCGTGTTCGGCGATGGCGCGGTCGGCTTGTGCGCCGTGCTTTCCGCCAAGCTTATGGGTGCCACGCGCATCATCTCCATGAGCCGTCATACCGACCGTCAGGAGATCGCGAAGAAATTCGGTGCCACCGATTTCGTCGAGGAACGTGGCGACGAGGCTGTGGCCAAGGTGCTGGAGATGACCGATGGATACGGCGCGGACGCGGTGCTCGAATGCGTCGGATCGGCCTTGTCGAACGACACGGCCATGAAGGTGGCCCGTGCCGGGGCCATCGTGGGTCGGGTGGGCCTGCCCCACGACGTCGAAGCCGATATTCCCGGCCTCTTCTTCCGCAATGTCGGTCTACGCGGTGGCCCGGCCGCGGTGCGTACCTATGACATGCGGCGCCTGCTCAAGGAGGTGCTGGACGGCAACATCAATCCCGGTATCGTATACACTGGCGAGTACACACTGGATGATATCCAGGAAGCGTATGCCGCCATGGACGAACGCAGTACCGTCAAGTCGCTGCTGCGGGTCAGCGAAGTCTGATTTCGTGGTGCCCAACGATATTTGAAACGATGGCATTGGGCTCGAATTGAGCCGCGTGAGGGAAGGATATCGACATGTTCGAGGAACTGCATAGGAAGATGAACGCCTTTTGGAACAACGATCGGACGCTGTCGCAGACCGACCCGGAATTCGTCAAGTTGTTCTCCGATTTCGCCTATGACGAAGTGATAAACGAACCGGGTGCCAACCACCCCGATCTGGACGACAAGACCCGCTCCCTGGCGATTCTCGCGGCTTTGGTTGGCTGTCAGGGACTCGACGCGTTCGAAATGATGCTGCCGGTAGCCTATGAGACTGGACTGACCTCCGTAGCCATCAAGGAGATGATCTACCAAGCCACCGCATACTGCGGATTCAGTAGGACCCTGCCGTTCCTGAAGAAGCTCAACGTTTTCCTTGGAGCCGCGAATGTGCATCTGCCGCTGGAGCCGCAGGGCACGACCACGTCGGAGACCCGCGCGCAGGCCGGAGAGGACAAGCAGGTCGAGATCTTCGGCGAGAACATGCGCGGATTCGCTCAATCCGGACCGGAGGAGACCCGTCACATCAACAAATGGCTCGCCGACAACTGCTTCGGCGACTATTACACGCGAGGAGGGCTTAGCACCCGCGAGCGCGAAATGGTCACGTTGTGTTTCCTGGCCGCGCAGGGTGGTTGCGAACCGCAGCTTACGGCGCATGCGAAGGCGAATATGGCCGTCGGCAATGAGAAGGCGTTTCTGATTGCGGTGGTCTCGCAGTGCATGCCGTATATCGGCTATCCGCGTACGTTGAACGCGATTCGTTGCATCGATGAGGCTGTGAAGGGCTGACCTGCCCGTTAAAAACGCCGGCAAACAAACAAAGGGCTATCCGCCGAACAAGACGGATAGCCCTTCCTTATAGCTGATTGTGGATGGCGTGCTGTGTTTACTCGCCCCACACGTCCTTGGCGATGGATTGGACGAGTGCGATCTTGGCCCACTGCTGGTCTTCGGTGAGCTTGTTGCCTTCCTGGGTGGAGGCGAAGCCGCACTGGGTGGACAGGCACAGGCGGTCGAGCGGAATGTACTGGGCGGCTTCCTGGATGCGGGCCTTGATGGTGTCCGGATCCTCAAGGTCGGGCTTCTTGGAGGTGATCAGGCCGAGCACGACCTTCTTGTCGCCGGAGACTTCGGCGAGCGGCGCGAAATCGCCGGAACGGTCGTCGTCGAACTCGAGGTAGTAGGCGTCCACGTTCTCCTCGCCGAACAGCTTGGCCGCGACCGGCGCGTAGCCTCCGGAGGAAAGCCAGGTGGAGTGAAAGTTGCCGCGGCACACGTGGGTGTTGATGACCAGGTCGTCCGGCTGGTCGGCGATCACGGCGTTGATGACGTCGAGGTTCTCCTGCTGCAGGCGTAGCGCGTCCTCGTCGCTCCAGCCGAGACGTTCGCGTACGCTCGCATCGCACAGGCGGGTCCAGGTGCAGTCGTCGAACTGCACGTTGCGGCAGCCGGCGGCATACAGGTCGGCGATGACCTGGCGGTAGGCGGCGACGATGTCGGCGGTCAGCTCGTCGTCGTTCTTGTAGAACTCGTCATACGGGTAGGCGGCCGCGTTGCCGGTGAGCACGAAGCGGGTCTGCGCGGGGGAGGGCATGGTCTGGCGGGCCACGGTGTTCTCGTCCTCGAACTGCTTGACGAACTTGAAATGTTCGACGAACGGATGGTTCTCGCCGGAGATCCTTCCGGTCACGGTGGCGGTGTCGGCCGGGGTCACCTCGTCGTGGAAGGCGACGCGGTGGGCTGCGGCGGCATGGTCCACGCCGTTGAAGCCCCACATGAAGTCGAAATGCCACCAGCCGCGGCGGAATTCGCCGTCGGTGATCACATGCAGGCCGGCGGCCTTCTGCTTGGCGACGAGTTCGGTGATGGCCTTGTCCTCGACCGCCTTGAGCGCTGCGGCATCGATTTTGCCGGCGGCGAAATCCTCACGCGCGGCCTTGAGCTCGGCCGGGCGGAGATAGGAGCCGACCACGTCGGCGCGGAACGGCGCGTTATGCGAGTATGCCATTGAATACCCCTTTTTTTGGGAAAGCGACAAATACCTAGTGAAGGTTACACGCACGTCCCGAAACACGGGCGCACACGGCTTCTCGGCCAGTATTCGTGCTTGAATGGATGATGTTATCCGTTACACATTCGAGAATGGAAGGCAATGAGCGAATCGCGCGATCCCGCAGGCGACAGTACGACCACGAACAACATGGGGGAGGTGCGGGAAGCCGAACATCAGGGCGCGGCCGTCAAGGCGGCGTTGGGTGCGAACATCGGCGTCGCCATCGCGAAACTGTGCGCGGCGTTCTTCACCGGATCGTCCGCCATGCTTTCCGAGTCGGTACATTCCATCGCGGATTGCTCCAACGAAATCGTATTGATGGTGGGCGGACGTTTCTCCAAGCGCAAGACGGACGGCGACCATCCGTTCGGCCTGTATCGCGCCAAATATCTTGCTTCGTTCGTCGTGGCCACGCTGCTGTTCTTCGTCGGTGGATTCTTCTCGACGTCCGAAGCGGTGAAGAAGCTTGTCGCGATCAGCGCCGATCCGGCATTGCGTGACGTGAACAGGATGGAACTGCTTGTCGCGTTCATCGTGGTCGTCATCAGCGCATGCCTGGAAGGATTCGGCCTGCACCAGAGCATCAAGGAAGCCAACGAGCGTATGGAACGCACGAACACGAAGCATATGGGCGTGTTCCGTTTCTGGAGACGCACCAAGTCCGCCGAATTGGCTTCGGTGATTATGGAGGATACGCTCGCTTTGATCGGTTTGGCGTTCGCAGGTCTCGGCATTGGTCTTGCGATTCTGCTCGACGATGAGATTTTTGATGCGTTGGGTGGTCTCATGGTCGGTCTGGTGCTGATCGTCGGTTCGCTGTTTCTCGCGTTCAAATCCGGTTCGCTGCTCATCGGCGAGGCCGTGGATTCCGATACGCGCGGGAAGATCGTCGAGGCGGTTACCACCACGCCGGGCGTCGAACGATTGCTGAACATGCAGACCGTGCATATGTCTGAGGACGACATCCTCCTGTGCGTCAAAGTGCAGACCAGCAAGCTCGACCGTGACTATGACGTGGAAACCGTCGACAAGATCGAGAAGGCCGTGCGTACCGCACTGCCATGGTACAGTTTCGAGATCTACGTCGAGCCGGACATCTACAGCGCCAAACACGTGCACGCGTAACCGGTTCCCGCGTAACAGGAACCGTTCAATATGGGAAAGTCCGGACGATCTGATTCGTCCGGGCTTTCCCATATGCGTGTCGGAAATGGTGGAAGTGGGATTATTCCTCGGCCACCAGATCCAGGTAGGAGTCGTTCCACAGGTCCTCGTCGCCGTCGGGCATGAGCAGCACGCGTTCCGGATTCAACGCCTCGACCGCGCCCTCGTCGTGGGTGACCAGCACAATCGCGCCCTCGTATTTGGCGATGGCCTTCAGAATCTCGTCGCGGGACGCCGGATCCAGATTGTTGGTCGGTTCATCAAGCAGTAGCACGTTCGCGCGGCTCGTCACCAGCGTGGCCAACGCCAGACGGGTCTTCTCGCCGCCGGAAAGCACTCGTGCCGGTTTCAGCGCGTCATCGCCGGAGAACAGGAACGACCCAAGGATGGAACGTGCCTGTGTGTCGTCAAGTTCCGGTGCCACGTGAATCAGATTCTGCAACACGGTGGCGTCAAGGTCCAATGTGTCGTGTTCCTGTGCGAAATAGCCGATTTTGCAGCCATGTCCATATTCCACGGATCCGGTGTCGGGATCCTCCAGATGGGCGAGCAGACGCAGCGTGGTGGTCTTGCCCGCGCCGTTATAGCCCAGAATCACCACACGTGAACCTTTGTCGATCGCCAGATTCACGCCTGCGAACACGATGTTCGAACCATACGCTTTGGAGATGTCCTTCGCCATGATCGGCGTACGTCCGCAAGGTGCCGGCTCGGGGAAGCGGATGTCCGCCACCTTCTCCTTCTTCTGTACTTCGGACGTGTTCTCCAGCAGTTTCTCCGCGCGGCGCATCATGTTCTGCGCGGCCACGGCCTTGGTGGCTTTCGCGTGCAGGCGGATGCCCTGCTGCATCAGACGTTCGGCCTTCTTCTCTGCGACTTCACGTTCGCGGCGGCGACGTTCCTCGTCGACCACGCGTTGGTGCAGGTAGGCCTTCCAGCCGAGCGAGTACATGTCGATCTGGCCGAGCTGTGCGTCCAGATGCCACACCTTGTTCACCACTTCGTCAAGCAGTTCGGTGGAGTGGGAGATGACCAGGAAACCGCCCTCGTATTTTTTCAGATAGCCGCGCAGCCATTCGATGGAATCCGCGTCCAAATGGTTGGTCGGCTCGTCAAGGATCAGCGTATCCGCATCGGAGAACAGGATGCGCGCCAGTTCGATACGGCGGCGTTGACCGCCGGAAAGCGTACCCAACTGCTGGCCCATCACGTCCTGCGGCAGGCCGAGACTGGCCGCCATCGCGGTCGCTTCGGACTGTGCGGCATAGCCTCCGGCCTTTTCGAAATCCTGCATGGCCTTGTCGTAGCGGTTCATCGCCTTGGTCATGACATCCGGATCCGAATCGGTCATGTCCTTTTCGGCCTTGCGTATGCGTTTGATGATGCTGGCGATGTCTCGCGCGCTCATCATGCGGTCCAGTGCGGTCTGCTCCGGGTCGGCGGCATGCGTGTCCTGTGGCAGATAGCCGAGTTTGCCGGAGACACGTACCTTGCCGGCGGTCGGCAGCATATCGCCGGTGATCACACGGGTCAGCGTGGTCTTGCCTGCTCCATTGCGTCCGACCAGACCGATCTTGTCCCCCTTGGCAACGTGGAAGTTGGTGGGATGCAGCAACGTGCGCGCACCGATCTGAATCTCAAGTCCCTGCGCCTCAATCGCCATGCCGTGATACCTCTAGTCTTTCGTGTTCCTTCAAACGCCAATCGAACATCATAGCGAACACCCGCAACCGTTTCACCTCATCTCACGTTTCATTTCCAAGCAGATGCCGGAGCAGTGATTCGCGGTGGTTGATGAAGACCCTGGTGATTTGATAGCTGTCCGTATCCTCATAATCGCAGGGATGGACGCCGTTTTCGTCGAATGACAGGATTTCCGCATCCGGCAGACCGAGCAGAATCGGCGAATGGGTTGCGATGATGAATTGCGATCCGTCGTTTGCCATTCGGTACATGTGCTCCAGCAGAGTTAATTGCCGCTGTGTCGAGAGCGCGGATTCGGGTTCGTCCATAAGATAGAGACCCTTTCCCGTGTGGGACAGGAGTATCTCCAGGAATCCTTCGCCATGCGACATCTCGTGCAAACGGGACATGTCGCCATATCCGCGACTGTATTCACGAGCCTGTGTCGCCAGCGTGAAAAAACTTTCCGCACGCAGGAAGAAGCTTGATGGGCCGATCGCATACTGCCGGTATATCGTCATCGCCTTGGCGAGATCCGACGTGTCATCGTATGTGCTGAAACGGTAGTTGCGCGTGCCGCCTTCCGCGTTGAAGCCGCAGGCGACGGCGATGCCTTCCAGCAAGGTTGATTTGCCGCTACCGTTCTCGCCTACCAGAAAGGTGACATTCTTGTGGAATTCAAGTTCGTCAATCGAACGCAATGAGGGAATTCGACTGACGTATGAATCAGTCAGCATATTCCAATCGATGCGCAGCCCCGACACAATCAGATCATCCATGCTTTTTAACAAAACCACACTTCCATATCCGGCAGAACCGACCTACAGACCGGTGGCATAGCTCGATACGCGCAACGGCTCCACCGGTCTCATATTTTCCTACGTGCCATCGTCTCTTCAGATTATAGGATGGGCCGTGGGGAAAGGCGCATATATCACAACGACGTTGTGGATGAAACGAATTATCCAATCACGTGATCGATTCGCTACAGTGGTTTCGGAACCTTTCAGGAGGGAAGAAGCATGGCAAAGGCTTTGATTGTGGTGGATGTGCAGCCAACATTCTGCGAAGGAGGCGAACTGGGCGTGCAGGGAGGCAATGCGGTCGCCGAACGTATTGCGGATTATGTGAACGCGCGTCGGAGCGAATACGCATATATCGCGACCACGCAGGACTGGCATATCGAGCCGGGAACCCACTGGTCCGAACATCCTGATTTCGTGGATACCTGGCCGGTGCACGGCAAGGCCGGAACCGCCAATGCCGAACTGCATCCCGCCATCGCCGCATTGAACATCGAACATCATTTCAAGAAGGGCCAGTATTCCCCCTCATATTCCGGCTTCGAAGGCTTTGAGGACAACACCGACCGCATTCCCACCCGTGAGGAAGTCTCCACCGCCATGGCCGCGGGCAGGACACTCGCCAACGGGTTGAAGACCGCGGGCATCACACGGGTCGATGTGGTCGGACTGGCCGAATCGCATTGCGTCAAGGAGACCGCTCTCGACGCGAAGAAGCTGGGTTTCGAAGTGCATGTCATCGAAAACCTGACCGAACCGGTCAGTGAGGAACTCGGTATCGCAGCCCGTCGGCAGATGAGTGAAGCCGGCATCATCCTTGACTGATTGGCCGGAGTCGCACGACTGCAGGTCCGCACGGGTATAGCGGCATCAATCCGTGCAAAGCACATACGCTCGCGAACGCAACGGATGGAAAATCGGCCAGCCATGACGAGTGGTTCCTCGACCAAGTAGTCAGATAAGCCAAGCGATGCCTATGCCATCGAAAGCGGGTTTGCGTTCCGCGTGATCAGGACGCGTAGGCCCGCTTTTTATCAATGCTGTACTAAAGCCAATCGTCATCGTATGGTTTCGACATCATGGCATGGTGCACGGTATTCCGTTGAACTTTAATATCCCTCGTCGATGAAGATCCATCCGTGTTCCGCCCGCGCGGAACCGGGATTCCACGCGTACCAGCTTCCCCAGCCATCTTGGGACGAGTTCTGCGAGCCGGCACGGCAAGAGATGTCATTGGAGAGGTAAATCACATTGTCCATCCCGTATTCGTCAATGGCCGTGGAAATCGAAGAACTGCCACCGGAAGCCGTGACGTCGCGTTCGGCTGCAAGCAGCGTGGCCGAACGCTTTGCGTCATATCGGACGGCATCCACGCGGCACCCGTTCCAGGATTTCAGCTTGGCAAGATCCGCTTTTACCGCGCCGTCGATCTGGGATTCGTCGAACTTGCCCGTCGCGTTGATGCTGATCCGAGCATGACTGACATCGGCAGGCCGGAGTGGCAGGTAGACGAACCGGTACGCGCCGACAGCGCATGCCACGGCGGCGACGCATACCGATACGACGGTGATGGGTTTCTTGCTTTTCGTGGTCCGCATGATCCTCCCACATAACAGCTTTCCCTAAAGCATACAGCGGAAACGTGATAAGAGGAATGGATACCAAGACCAACAAGAACGCCCTTCAACGGATACTACGATGGAACGCGTCAAACAGGCGGAATGATTCCCCCGCTCCGCAAACGAGATCGGCAAACGACTCATGGTATTTGAATATGGACGGTGACGTTTTGACGCGTATAAAGCGTATAAAGCCGAATCCGACGAATCAGTACTGGAATGCTGCAAGGAGGGTCAGATGATATTGGCCGATGCCATCAATCTCGTTCTCGCCGAATATCCTGGAATGAAGGCGATTGGTGCCGCGGAGAGTGCCGATGCGTGAATCATCGGACTCGATTTCGCGTCTTCAACAGATGACCATCCGGTGCCGGGCACACCGAGCGTAGCGGTCGAAAAAACATCAGGCGTTCTGCATGACCTTATTCCGGGGACGGAAGATTTCTGGCATTACATGACCGGTGCCAAAAAGGTGACTATTCCTCGGATTTAAAATCCGCCTTAGTCTTCCCATAAGAGCTCCCGCCTTTCCCGCCTTCCGCGTGGAAGGCGGGAGCTTCCGTTATTCGCTGAGCAGTTTCGGCGTGAACGCCATGAACAGGATTCCCGCGGTGACGGCGAAGACGATGTCCGAAATCGGTTCCGCGCGGATCAGACGCCAAGCAATCCAACGGAAAAAGCAAGAGGAAAAAGACACGAAGAAACACGCCGGGCCATCTCATACCAGAGGATGAGTCACCCCAACATTTACGCCAAGGAATGAATACGACGGACGATGCCACGGACACGACCAGCCGTACTACCGTTGAAACCAACAACGGAAACGAAACCCACGCACACACACCACGCGTATCCCACACGCCCAGCAAAGGAAACCGGCCATGTCATACGTCCTCTACTTCAGCAAGCCATTCGCGCTCGCCATCGCAATCTGGCCATTCCTCTCACTCCTACTCACCCTGCCCGTGCTCGCACTGCTCTACCACCGCGACAACCGGCTACGCTTCACCTCCGCACTGACCGCATATCTCGTGGTGCTCTACCTCATCGCGCTCGCATGCTTCACCATGTACCCAATGCCAGAAAACCCGGCCACCTACTGCGCCGCCCACCATCTCAGGCCACAACTCAACCCATTCGAATTCATCCACGACATCCGAACCGACGGCATCACAGGCGTCATGCAACTGGCCATGAACGTCGTGTTCTTCCTACCGCTCGGCTACTTCATGAAACGCGTCTTCCGCTGGAAATTCGCCACGGCGTTGTCGGCCATGTTCCTCACCTCGCTGCTCATCGAAACCACCCAGCTGACCGGCATCTGGGGCATCTATCCATGCGCCTACCGCCTATTCGACGTCGACGACCTCATCACCAACACCCTCGGCGGCATACTCGGCTACGCCATGGGAAGCATTGTCGCCCACTTCCTACCCCAACAGCGCATCGACGAAGACGCCATCACCACCGAGCCAGGCTTCGTGCGCCGCTGCGTGGCGCTCGCGATCGACCTGTTCCTTGTCGAAACGGCGTCGCTGTCCGTCACGGCGCTTATCTATCTGGTTGGCGTGCTGTTCGATGTGAACCGCGCGAACAACGTCAATGCGGCCGTCTCCGCCGTGGCCACCATCGTCATGTTCGTCCTGTTCGAAGGAATCATTCCGTGGAGGCGCGCCGGCCGCACGTTGGGCGGCGGTTTCACGCGCATGACGGTGGAGACCAGGGAGCGTTCCGGCATGCGCAGGATCGTGTTCTATACGTTACGCGCGTTGGTGTTGTATTGCGCGGTCTACGGATTGTGGACGGACCGTGGCTTCTACGCGCTGCTCTTCGACATCGCGCTTATCGTGTTCTGGCGCGTTAAAAAGCGCATGCCGTACGACTATGTCTGACCGTCGTGCGGAGCTGCCGCGAGTCCGGCGCCGCAAAAACGCGACACGCCGGGCTTGCGCAATGGCGGACGCTCCTGTATATTTTCAACTCGTTGCCCACCAAGGTGAAAAACATGCGGACATAGCTTAGTTGGTAAAGCGCAACCTTGCCAAGGTTGAGACCGCGGGTCCGAGTCCCGTTGTCCGCTCCACAAAACGAAAGCTCCCGGGAGGGAGCTTTTCTTGTATTTCCGGCAGTCGCCGGCACCGGCGAATCCAATGGAATCCGATGCCGGCGGTCTTGTTTTTTCAGTCGCCGATGTTGTCGCGTGCCGGCGTGACCATCGTCAGCATCATGACGGACGGCTCCTCGGCGTATATCGCGTGCGGGATGCGGGTGGGAAAGTAGGCCAGGCCTCCCGGAACAAGCTCCACGGTCCTGCCGTTGCCCGTCACCTTAAGCCGTCCCTTCAGCGTCTGCACGAACACCGGCATCGCGGCCGTATGCTCGCTGAGCTCCTCGCCCGTGTCGAAGGAGAACAGCACCACGTTGCCTCCGGCCTTCTGCATGACGGTGCGGGACACGGTGGACCCCTCCTGAACGGAAATCATGTCCCCGAGGTCCTCGATGTATCCCAGTTCGATCGGTTCGGCCTCATTGCGTTCGTCGCTCATCATCGTCCTTCTTTGGTTGGTGGCAGGGATGCCTCCATCGTATCGTCTTCACGCCGGAGACACGGCATGTACGCGTGGAGGAAAAACGTTTGACCACGATGTGAACACACTCTTGCATCGAACGCGTTTATGGTCCAAACTTTTGCCTGTTCCATGAAAGTCGGCAATGTCGCCGGGGGCAAGTGGGACGAACGGAGGTATTAAGGAAATGAACGAGAACATCGACATCGACACCACTTTCGTGCCGGACGATTCCGCCAGCCATTCCTGGACGGAGCGCGACAGCGAGCTTGTGGAGGAGTATGCGGCCCAGCTCATGGCGATGAGCATCTGAGCGGACACGATCCGAAAACGTGGGGGACGCCTCTTCCGGAAACTCCGGAAGAGGCGTCCTTCCGTTTTTTCATTCCGCCGGGCCGAAACGCCTCCGGCGCGTCCGTAGCCACATGTGTGACTATGCTTTCCAGCCGTAGCGTTTGAGACAACCGGGAGGAGACCGCATGCCGACGGACGGAAAACCGAAAAACGGCATCGTCAGACAATTGTTCAGCTATGGCGGCGTTTCGGCCATGCAGACCTTCGTGGAATTCGGCGTGTTCGCCGTGCTTCAGCTGGCCGGCCTGCCGTTCCGTCTGGCGAATGCCGTGGCCGTCTTCTGCTCCGGCTCATTCAACTACGTCATGAACCGCAACGTCACATTCAAATCCTCGTCGAACTACGCGCGTTCGATAGCCATGTTCGTGGCCATGTACTGCTGGAACCTGCTGTTCTCCAACCTGATGATGGCCTGGATCCCCGGACTGCTCGGCTGGCCCACCATGGCGGTCAAGATCGTCACCATGGGCATGCAGGCGGTCTGGGGCTTCCTGCTGTGCCGCTACGTCATCTTCAAATGACGTTCGCGCCGGACGGTTTTCCCGCCGCGATCACGGGAAAACGGACATGCTATCTTACAATGGATGCGCATCGGGAAACTTGTGGCTAAGGGAAGGACGGGACGCCGTTGGCGGATGTAAGACGGGAAATGGAACGGCTCCGGCCCGTGTATGAGACCGGGGTGCTGCGATTGCTGCTGCGCGGCAATTCCATGCTGTACGTCGCGCTGCTGCGCTCCACGTTCGACCCGCTCACCGGCGAGCTGCCACGCGAGATCGTCGAGGAACGGTTCTCCCGCAGTCTGACCCGACTTGCGGAAACGGGCGATTACACGCCCAAGGAAGGGCAGACGTCCGCGGAAGCCGCGCACACGATCCTGCAGCAGCTGACGAAGGAAGGCGAAGGCGACTACGCCTGGCTCGCCAATTCGCTCGACGTCGCAGCCCACCGCTACCTGTACCGTCTCACGGCGCGCGCCCACCGTGCGATCGAGGCGCTCGACCGGCTCGAGGACACCACGAAAGCGCTGTCCGGCGCGCAGGCCAACAGCATCATCATGGAGATCGAGCATGCGCGCATGCAGCTGACCGCCGACCCCCGCGAACGCATCCGCCTGCTCGAACGCGACATCGAGGAGCGGCAAAAGCAGATCGACGAATTGAAGCACAGCGACACGTTGGACAAGCTCACCTCCCAACAGGTGGGCGACATCATCGGCGTCATCCACAACACGCTGCGCGGCGTGCCGATCGACCTGCGCGAACTGGCGCTCGAGGAACGCGACAACGGCGACAATCTGCGCCGAAGCATGCAGTCGGGCTCCATCAGCGTGGAGCAGGCGCTCGGCACCTACCATGACGAATACCACAGGTCGTTCCACGAATCCGACAGCGGCCGGCGTTTCGAGGACGCGTTCCAGGTGATCGTCACCGACGAGGGACGCCGCGAAATTGACGAGGCGGTGCGAGACATCGCCCAGAACCCGTATCTCGAGGGCGAGCCCGGCATCCTGCTCGCCCAGGTACGCGCCGAACTCAAACGCATCTACGAGGGCATCGAGGACGTGCGCCGGCAGATCCGCATATCCGACGAGGCGGTGAGCCGTCTGGTGCGCCAGCAGACCGACACGCATTACCGCACCATGCTCGACAAGCTCCACAGACTGTTCGTGCGGGCCAGCGACGACGCGAAGACGCACCCCGGCTCGGACGAACGCCCATACCGTACGGACACCGGCACGGCGCAATTCCAGGCATTGCCGTCCAGGCCCGCGAAATCGATGGCGCGCGCGGCCACGGCCGGATTGGACGACGCGCCTTCGACGAACGTCGACGCGCCGGACCTGAAGGCCATGGTCGAGATGTGCGGCCCGCGGCTGACGCACATGATCGGACTCATCAGGCGCGATCCGGTCAAAACGGCGGACGGCAGGTTCGTGGATTTCGCGGCGAGCTTCAACCGGCTGCCCCGGGAGGAACGGCGCGAAAGCGAGCTGATCGGCTTCCTAAGCGCCCTACGCACGCAGGACGGACCGGCAACCGTGACATGGCATTGCGTATCCATCGACGGAGGCGAGCGCGTGTGGCGCACCAGGCCGATCCTCACCACCGAGGCGGCGCTTGACGAGATCATCGAGGAGGGATGAGCATGACGGACAACACCGACGGATTCGACACTGGCATCGGCATCGAAGAGGAGACAGGCCCGAAATCCGGCATGCCGTCCGAAGGGCCGGATATGACGAGGGACAGGCCGGCATTGTTCGACGGGGATACGGGAGACATGCCTCTTGAGGCGCGTATGGCCGCGATCGCGCTGAAACGCGAACGCTACATCGACGGCAGCCTGTACGACAGGGCGTGCCAGTACCGTGAGGCCGTGGAACGGTCGTTGAACAACGACATGCTCAGACTGGTCGACAACACGAAATACCGGATCATGTACGCGTCGCCGGTCACGGACGCGGAGACGAACATCCGCTCGTTGAAGACGCGTGTGAGCCTCACCCGCGAGGAGGCCGCCACGCTCGCGGCCCTGCGCATCAAGGTGCTGGAGTACGAGAACCAGAAGACGAAGCCGGGCGACTGGCTCATCAGCTTCGACGACATCCGCGCGCTGCTCGCCACGGGAGCGGGCTTCCTCACGGCCAGCAACGACGAGGAGGGCACGGCGAAGAAGATCACGTCCGTCATCTCGCGCATGCGCACCTACGGGTATCTCGCGGAAACGGGGGACGAGAACATGTACGTGCTCACGCCATTGGTGCCGATGGTGCTCGACCAGAAGCTCGCCGACCGGTGGCTCGGCTCCGATGATACGGACGGCGATGGTATGAAAGACGCGGATGGCGATGGTTATGACGATTCGTCCATCGGCGCGGATGGTGGCGATACTTCCGATTCGACCGGGACGGTTTCATCCGGCGTCGAGCAGGACGCGTTCGATTTCGATTCGGCCGATGACGCTTTTGATGGGGGGGAACACTGATGGAAGACGGCATGAAAATCGTTTCCGACCGTTGGATGCTGCAAAGCCGGCAGATCGTCAACTGGGGCTCCTACGGCGGCTACCACGTGTTCCGCCCGTCCATGGACGATGCGATGCCGGTGACCCTGCTCGCCGGCGCGAGCGAATCGGGCAAATCCACGCTCGTCGACGCGCAGATCTCGCTGCTCTACCCATCCGGCACCCCCTACAATAAGGCGTCGAATTCGGGACGTTCGGAACGCAACGACTACACGTACCTGCGCGGCATGATCGGCATCAGCGACGGCGAAAACGGTGAGACCCCGATCTTCCTGCGCGGCAGGGACGCGGACGGCACCCCGCAGAACATCTGGGGCGCGATCGTCGACACATACGCGAACCGCAGCGACGGCGGACTGTTGTCCTGCGCAAAATTCCTCTACCTGACCGCAGGCGACGGGCCGGACGGACTGCGCCGCCAATACGTCACCTGGAACCAGACCATCGACCCGCGCCTCATGGACCGGCACCGCGACACGTCATTCACGCGAGGACTGATGGAACAGACCTACCCAGGATGCACGACGCACGTCAACGCGCAGGCGTTCCACGCCTCCATCTGGCAGGACATGGGCCTAAGCGCCGAAGCATGCAGGCTCCTGCACAAGATCCAATCCGCCGACGCGCCCTCCAAACTCGACGACATCTTCAAACAGGGTGTGCTCGACGTGCCCGAATCCATCCGGCTCGCCCGCGAAACCGTCGACGACTACAACCGGTTCAGCGAGAACTTCCACAGCATGGAAGACAAAATGGAACGCGTCGCCATCCTGCAGGACATACAAGCCCGCTACGGCGAATACGCCAAACAAGCCAGCGAACGCCGCGAATACACGCCCATCGACCCCGACCGCGAGCAAGGCGAGACGACGCTCGCCGCATGGACATGGTCGCGCATGGCCAGCGAAGTACGCGCCGGACTGCCATCGGCGCAACGCAAAGCCAAGGAATCCCAGGACGCCATCGACCGGTCTCAGCAGCGCATCGACGAACTCGACACGCAAATCGAAGCCGTCAAAGAACGCATGAACGGCATCGACGGCGGCAGCCTGCAGCAACTCGGCAAGGACTTCGAACGCGTACGCCAGGACGCCGACGAGGCGCGCAGACAACGGCACGCCATCGCCGAACGGTTCGAACGCGTCGAAGGCAGACTCCCCGCCGACGAGCAGACATGGAACGCCAAACGCGCCGCGCTCGCCTTGTCGCTCGACACGTACGACAAGCGTTTGGAAGACGCGCGATCCGAATACCAGCGGATGGTGGTGGAACGTCACGCCCGGCAGGGCGAACGCGACCTGTTGAGGCAGGATTACCGGCGCAAGATCGAACACAGGACGCGCATCAGCGACGACATGGACCATGCGCGCACGCTCATCGCACGGGCGACGGGCTTGGACGAGACGGAACTGCCGTACGTGGCCGAACTGATGGACGTGGACGAGGGGGACGAGCAATGGCGTCTGGCGATGGACGTCACGTACGCGCCCATCGCGCAGACCATTCTCGTGGACAAGCGGCATGAGCAGGGGTTCGCCGCGAAGGTCAGCGCGATCGATCCGACGCGTATGACGCGGCGTGCCTGGCGTTTCGTCGATACCGACGCGCAATACGATTCGGCCTGCAACGAGGGGTGGATGTCGTCGAAGCTGCGGTACAAGGAGGATTCGCCGTTCGTCGGATGGTTGAAGGAGCAGACCGCGTCGCAACGGTTCGACGCGCGTTGCGTGGAGGCGATCGACGACATGGACCGGGCCGAACGGCAGGTGCAGGTCGACGGGCAGATCAAATCCGGCGACCGTGGATTCCATGGCGTCAAAGGCCTGCGTCAGGTCATCGGCTTCGTGAACGAACGGTATCTGGCCGAATTGGAACGCCAGCTTGACGGGGCGGAACGGGCGTTGGAGGACGCCGACCGCCGCGGCAGGCAGATGGCCAACGCCATGACTCTGCTGCAGGACGAGCATGAGCTCGCATTGACCGTTGCGGATCTGCCATGGGGCAAGATCGACGTGGACGGGCTCGAGACGAAGGCGGAACGGATCCGTCTGCAGATCGAACGGATCGAAAGCGATCCGGAACTGGCACAATTGCAGGACGAGTTGAAACAGCTGCTACGGCAGAAGGACGACGAGGGCAAGAACAGGTACCGTGCCGAAGCGGAATTGGAAAACGTGCAGCATGCCGTCCAGGCCGAACAGGCATGGCTCGACATGCATGGCGACTCCGATTTCGACGATGCCGCATTGTCCGACATGGTGTCGAATCTGCTGGCCGACACGTATGAGACCTGTTTCGACACGTCGCGTCCGCAGGAACGGCCGCAGCGCATCGCCGGCGGTTTCGACCGTGAGGGGACGGCGCCGTTCGACGTGCGCGTGCTGCGCAGAATCGGCAACACCGTGCGTGCGAGACTCCAGCAGATCGACGAGCGTGCCGTCCAATTGCGCGCCGACACGGAACGCGCCATGGGCGACTATCTGAAGCACCATTCCACGGAGGGCGACACCGTCATGGCGAGCGTGGAGGACTATCCGTATTTCCTTGACGAGCTCAAGAACCTCAACATGCTCGTCACCCGCGCCGCGACCGACGAGGAGTATGCGAACAGCGTCGAAAAGCTGTATATGAGCTTCCAACAGCTCAACCGCGCGTTCAACACCGACGAGGAGAACGTCAGGGAGCAGCTCGACCGCATCAACGGCATGCTCAAAGGCCAACAGTTCGGCCCCCGCGGCGGCAGGCTCTCGCTCCACGTGGACTTCCACCCGATCGACCGGCAGTTCAAATCCTCGTTGGGCCGCATCATGTCGAAGCTCGACGATTGGACACGCAACGCGCGCAGCAATCCCATGGAGACGCGCAAGGCGTTCGCAGGCTGCGAAACGTTCATCGGCAGGCTCCAGGCGGAACTCGGCCAGATCCGCGACACGAACGGCATCAAGGAATACGGTGCGCGCAACCTCGATCCACGCGTGCGCAGCTCGTTCTACGCGATCGTGCACCATAACGATCTGCCCGACGAACGCATCAGCTCCACCGGCGGCAAGTCCGGCGGCGCGTTGCAGGAACTCACCTCGTTCGTCTACGGCGCGGCCCTGATCTACCTGCTCGGCGGCGACCTGACCGGCAAGCCCACCTACACCACGCTGTTCCTGGACGAAGCCCTCATCAAAGCCGACGGACGCTACACGAAACGCGCCCTGACCGTGCTGCCGCGCCTCGGCTTCCAGATCATCGTATCCGCGCCGGAAAGCAAAACCGCCGAGATCCTCAGCATCGCAGACAAAGCGTACGTGGCATACAAGGATCCCGCAACCGGCAACTCGTACCTGCAGGAGCTCGACCGCGAGCCGGCAACGCAAGCCGAAACACAAGACGCCACCGTCGAGCAGACGCAACCCGCGACGGAGGCATAATATGGCAGCGGCCAGAGACACCACAGGCGAAACGGACATCCGCCGGAAACTCGACGAATACGTCGACGCCCACCTCACCAGGCACATGTACGACACCGACGAATCCTGGCCGCTGCGCAAAACCATCCGACTGCCCAAACAAGCCGAACTGGAGCAGCACTACAACCAAATCCGCGCCCAAAACGAAACCATCCGCGACTGGGCGCGGCAACACCACTGCGAAACCAGCGAGAAAACCAAAATCGTCTCCAGCGGACTCATCCAACAAAAAAGCCCGCTCATCGACTCCGTGACCATACCCGACCTCGACACCGCCCTCCGCATCGCCACCAAACAAACCCGCGAACGCTACCTACGCGAACACGACCGCATGAGCGCGCTCGCCAAAGAATTCGGCCTCGAACCGGCGAACGCCATGAACGTCGCCAAAACCCTCAAAGACCACGACGACACCGACTTCCACCTCGTCATCCAAGCCGCCCACTACTTCGCAAACCACGACTGCCACACCATGACCCCACGCATGGCGCCCATCCCAGGATTCAGCGCCAAATGGCTCGGCACACCCAACTCCCAACGCCGCAAAGCGATATGCCAGCTCACCGGACAAGACAACCTCACCTTCCAGGAACGCCCGAACGAACTCCGACTACGCCTCATGGACGCCGAACACCACGACCAACCCGACCTCATCGTCACCCAACCATGGGTCCGCAACCAGCCAACCGACATCGAACACGCCATCATCATCGAAAACAAAGACACCTACCAGGCCATGCCCACCGTCGAACACGCCATCTGCATCCTCGGCAACGGATACGCCGCAACATCACACATCACAACACTCCTGCCATGGCTCACCACCATCCCCAACATCATCTACTGGGGCGACATGGACGCCAACGGACTCGACATCCTCTCCAAACTACGCGCCACCGGCATCCCATGCACATCCATACTGATGGACACCACCGCATACCGGACATACGAACAATACGGCACCCAACTCGACGCCAAAAACAAACCCCTCACCACACAAACCCCACAACCCACACCCGGACTCACCACCGAAGAACGCAAACTCTACGAAACACTCTGCACAGGAACAGACATCCAATACCTACGCATCGAACAGGAACGCATCCCCATACGCGACGCCACAACCATCCTGCACGACCAACACCACTGGCCAATCGACATACCCGGCAACGACATACCAAACAACACCAAATAGAACACCTGTTCGAAACCACAACAAAAATACGCTATCCTATACAACAGAACAGGCAACACCAAGCGGAAGAACACCATGACAACCAAACGCAACAACACGACACACAACGAAGTCGTGGTCGAACGCGTACTCACCAGCGACGCATTCCTCACACGCGAAATCAAAAAAGCCCCCATGAAAACAACAGGCGACTCACTCATAGCAGACCTCACCCACCTACCCAACGACCTCAAAATCACCATCCAAGGCGCTCGCGAGCACAATCTCAAGAACGTGGACTTGGAGTTTCCTCGCAACCGCATGGTGGTGTTCACCGGCCTGTCGGGTTCGGGCAAATCCTCGTTGGCGTTCGATACGCTGTTCGCCGAGGGCCAGCGCAGGTATGTCGAATCGCTGTCGGCGTACGCGCGCCAGTTTCTGGGGCAGATGGACAAGCCGGACGTCGACTTCATCGAGGGGTTGAGCCCCGCGGTTTCGATCGACCAGAAGACCACGAACCGCAATCCGCGTTCGACGGTCGGCACAATCACCGAGATCTATGATTATCTGCGACTGCTGTTCGCCCGCACCGGCATTCCGCATTGTCCGGAATGCGGCGCCCTGGTAAGCGCGCAAACACCGCAGCAGATGGTGGACACGTTGCTGAAGTATCCGGAACGCACGCGTTTCCAGATTCTCGCGCCGGTCGTGCGCGGCCGCAAGGGCGAATTCGAGGATCTGCTCGAACTGCTGCGTGGCGATGGTTACGCACGTGCGCTGATCGACGGTGAGATGCGGCAATTGTCCGATGACATCAAGCTCGCCAAGCAGAAGAAGCACACCATCGAAGTGGTGGTGGATCGTCTGGTGGTCAAGGACGGTATCCGCCAGCGTCTGACCGATTCCATCGAAACGGCGTTGAAGCTTTCCAAAGGCGTGGTCGTCGCCGATTTCGTCGATTTGGACGAGAAGGATCCGGACCGTCGCAAGCCGTTCTCCGAGAAACGCGCCTGCCCGAACGGCCATCAGCTGGAACTCGACGAGATCGAACCGCGCACCTTCTCCTTCAACGCGCCGTATGGCGCCTGCCCTGAATGCACGGGTATCGGATACAAGCTGGAAATCGACCCCGAACTGGTCATTCCCGATCCGGACAAGACGCTGAACGAGAACGCCATCGAACCGTGGGGCATGACCAAAGGCACCGGCGAATACTACCGCCATGTGCTTGAGGGACTCGGCGATGAGATGGGCTTCGACCTGGACACGCCTTGGAAGGATCTGCCCAAGGACGCGCGCGACGCCATCATGTATGGCCGTGATTTCAAGGTGCAGGTCTCGTACCGCAACCGTTGGGGTCGCATGCGCGAGTATTCCACCGGTTTCGAAGGCGTGGTGCGCACGTTGATGCGCCGGCATGACGAGACCGATTCCGACCAGATGAAGCAGTATTACGAGTCGTACATGCGCGAGGTGCCATGCCAGGCGTGCCATGGGCGGCGTCTGCGTCCGGAAGTGCTTGCCGTCACCGTGGGCGACGAGTCCATCGCGGACGTGTGCGACATGTCCGCCGAACGGAGCCTCGCATGGATCAACGGCCTAGAACTCGAAGGCTCGGCCGCGCAGATAGCCGGCGAAGTCGTCAAGGAGATCCGCGCACGACTCGGCTTCCTCAACGATGTCGGCCTGAACTATCTGACGTTGTCGCGTGCGGCGAAGACCCTGTCGGGCGGCGAGGCGCAGCGCATCCGACTGGCCACCCAGATCGGCTCCGGCCTGGTGGGCGTCATGTATGTGCTGGACGAACCATCCATCGGCCTGCATCAGCGTGACAACGAACGGCTGATCGGCACATTGCATCATTTGCGCGACCTCGGCAACACGCTGATCGTCGTCGAACATGACGAGGACACCATCAGAAACGCGGACTGGGTCATCGACATCGGTCCGGGCGCCGGCGAACATGGCGGCGAGGTCGTGTATTCCGGCCCCGCCAGAAAAATCACCGAAGCGCCACGCTCCATCACCGGCGACTACATCGCCGGCCGACGGAAGATCGAAGTGCCCGCCGCACGCCGCAAGACGCATAAGACCAAGCAGCTGCGCGTGGTCGGAGCCCGCGAGAACAACCTCAAGAACCTGAACGTCAATTTCCCGCTGGGCGTGTTCACCTGCGTGACGGGCGTGTCCGGTTCCGGCAAATCCACGCTGGTCAACCAGATCCTTTATCCGGTGCTTGCGGACAAGCTGAACGGCGCGCGCATCGTGCCCGGCAAGCACACGCGCGTGGAAGGCGTGGACCAGTGCGACAAGGTGATCCACGTCGACCAGAATCCGATCGGCCGCACTCCGCGTTCCAATCCCGCCACCTATACGGGAGTATGGGACAAAATCCGCACGCTGTTCGCCAAGACGCCCGAAGCGCAGGTGCGCGGCTATGGTCCCGGACGGTTCTCGTTCAACGTCAAGGGAGGCCGCTGCGAGGCATGCCACGGCGACGGCACATTGAAAATCGAAATGAACTTCCTGCCGGACGTGTACGTGGACTGCGAGGAATGCCACGGCCAGCGCTACAATCGCGAGACTCTCGAAGTGAAGTACAACGGCAAATCGGTCGCCGACGTGCTGAACATGCCCATCGAGGAGGCCGCGCAGTTCTTCAAGGCGTACCCGTCCATCTCGCGTTACCTGGACACCCTGGTGCAGGTCGGTCTCGGCTATATCCGGCTCGGCCAGCCGGCGCCGACGCTGTCCGGCGGCGAATCGCAGCGCGTGAAACTCGCGACGGAACTCCAACGGCGTTCCACCGGCAAAACCGTGTACATCCTCGACGAGCCGACCACCGGCCTGCATTTCGAGGACGTGCGCAAACTGCTGCTCGTATTGCAGGGATTGGTGGACAAGGGCAACGCCGTCATCGTCATCGAGCACAATCTCGACGTGGTCAAATCCGCGGATTGGATCATCGATCTGGGGCCGGAAGGCGGTGACGGCGGCGGCACCATCGTCACCGAAGGCACGCCGGAGCAGGTCGCGCAATGCGAACAGTCGTGGACGGGCAAGTTCCTTAGGGATATGCTGTGACTGATTTCGAACGACACAGTCCGGACGTGTGGCGCAAAACGGCGGATGCGTTACGGGAAACCGCAGTATCGGACGCCGGCACCCAATCCGACGGCAGGGGAGTGAACAAGAACGGCGCGCCCCTGTTGGGGGATACTCGCGACCTGTTCCGTCCGAAAACCTCCGACATTCCCGCGCAGCCGGGCGTATACAAGTGGCGTGACGGCGAGGGGCGCGTCATCTACGTTGGCAAGGCCAAGAACCTGCGCAACCGGCTGACGAACTACTTCCAGCCGCTCTACCAGCTGCATCCACGCACCCAGACCATGGTGTTGACGGCTCGCAGCCTCGAATGGACGGTAGTGGGTACGGAACTGGAGTCGCTCACACTCGAATACACGTGGATCAAGGAGTTCGACCCACGATTCAACGTGGTGTTCCGCGATGACAAGACCTACCCGTATCTGGCCATCTCATCAGGCGAACGCATCCCACGCGTATGGGTGACTCGCAGCCGCAAACGTCGCGATACCAGATATTTCGGCCCGTACGCCAAGGTATGGGATCTTCGGCACAGCCTCGACGCGTTGCTGAAGACGTTTCCCGTGCGCACATGCTCGAAGAACGTGTTCCACAAGGCGCAGTTGACGGGCCGTCCATGCCTGTTGGCATCGATCGGCAAATGCTCCGCTCCATGCGTGAACCGTATCGGCGCTGACGAGCATCGCAGGATGTGCGAGCAGCTTGTCGGCGTGATGACCGGCCGAATCGGCAAATCGTATATCGCCCAACTGACCCGCGACATGAAGCAGGCGAGCGCCGAACTGGAATTCGAGAAGGCGGCCCGGCTGCGCGATCAGATCAAAATGCTCGGGACCGTGGTCCAGCAGAACGCCGTCGTGTTCGATTCGGATGTCGACGCCGACGTGTTCGGCATCGCGTCCGACGAGCTTGAAGCCAGCGTGCACGCGTTCTTCGTGCGGTCCGGATCAATTCGCGGCGAACGTAACTGGAGTGTGGAGCGAGTCGAAGATGTGAGCGACGCGGAGTTGATCGCCGATCTGATCACTCAGGTATATTCGGAAACCACGGGGGAGAGCGCGGCCGTCTCCGATTCGACCGTCGTGACCGAGCAGCGCAATGCGATCGGTTCGACACAGATCGTGACCGCAACGGATGCTATCGCCCGTGCGCAGGCCACGAAGGAACGCAACGAACGTCAGGAGCAGACGGGACGTGCCGACCTGCTGGCTCCAATCGCGCCTGTTCCCCGTGAGGTGATCGTTCCAATCGAACCGTCGCGCAGCGCAGGGCTTGAGCAATGGCTAAGCGGATTGCGTGGAGCGGCCGTCACCATCCGTGTAGCCAGCAGAGGCGACAAGAAACAGCTTATGGACCGTGCCAACGACAATGCCAAGCAGGCATTGGCACGCAGCAAGATGAGCCGTATCAGCGATATGGGCGCACGTTCCGATGCGATGAACGATGTGGCGAAGGCTCTTGGGCTTGAACAGGCGCCGTTGCGCATTGAATGCTACGACATTTCCAACACAGTCGGCGGCGCATTCCAGGTAGCGTCCATGGTGGTGTTCGAAGACGCGATCGCGAAAAAGTCGGAGTACCGCCGTTTCGCCATCCGAGGTGCGGACGGGCAGGGCGCGTTGGATGATTTGAGCGCATTGTATGAGACGTTGACCCGTCGTTTCCGCCATGGCAACATCGCCGGCGATTCCGGGGAAAGCATGGACAACGAGCGTCGGATGGCCACGCAAAATGATAGGTCGGATGGCACGAATGGTCCTGAAACGGATGCCGTGCAGCAGAACACCAACCGTCGCCATTTCGCCTATAAGCCGAATCTGGTCGTGGTCGATGGCGGCAAACCGCAGGTGATGGCGGCGGCCGAGGCGCTTGCCGACTGCGGCGTGGACGATGTGGCCGTCTGCGGATTGGCGAAGCGTCTTGAGGAGGTTTGGGTGCCGGATGACGACTATCCGATCATCCTCAAGCGACAATCCGAAGGCATGTATCTGCTGCAGCGGGTGCGTGACGAATCGCATCGTTTCGCCATCACCTACCATCGTCAGACCAGACGCAAAGGAGCTTTGCGTTCCGCTTTGGACGACATTCCCGGCATCGGCGAAGCCTATCAGAAACGGCTTCTCAACCATTTCGGCTCCGTACGCGCCATGCGTGAGGCGAGCGTGGAGGATTTCGAACAGGTCAAAGGCATCGGCCATGCCAAGGCCGAGAACATTTACCAGGCATTGCATTCGTCCGTTGACATTGCTTCGAAGGCGGAGGATGCCCTCCGAACAGTGAAATCGGATGGAAACAGTCCGAAAGATGAAAAGAAATAGAATCTGTAACGAGCAATCGCTTCTGCGTTGCTAGCATGATGAATGGTGAGAGTAAGGGAGGGAACATGACCGAGGTGGACCATCGGTGCGCGGTCCTTGGCAAACCCATCGCGCATTCGCTTTCCCCTGTATTGCATAATGCGGCCTATCGAGCTCTAGGACTTGACAGCTGGTCGTATGGCAGGCACGAGGTCGGCGAGACGGAGCTTGAGGATTTTTTGGAGTCGCTTGATTCCAGCTGGGCGGGACTGAGCCTGACCATGCCGTTGAAGAAGACCATCCAGCCATATGGCGTGCCATGCAACGCGTGGGCGAAAGAGCTGAAGGTGGCCAACACCGCCGTCTTCGACTGGTCTGGCGCGAACGATAAGAACGCCGCCATCCCTGCGATCAGGCTCTACAACACGGATGTGAAGGGAATTGAGCTCGCCTTCGAGCACTCGTATCGGGCACGTGGCATGCGGATGGATTCTGGACAAGACGGCGAGGCGGTGATCATCGGCAATGGCAACACCGCCACCTCGGCTTTGGCGGCCTGCACCGAGATGCCCCACATTGGACATGTCACCGTCGTGGCACGCCATCCCGATAAGAACGAGGCGCTTGAACCATTGGCGGAAAGCCATATGGGCGTCGGCTCCATAAGCATCGTCGCCATGGACCATGCGGCGAATCTGCTGTCCCATGCGGACGTCGTCATCAACACCATCCCCGGCCTTGCCGCCGATCCGATCGCCGAGGCGTTTGCCTCAGCCGGCATAGTCACGAATGGCACGCTACTCGACGTGGTCTATGATCCCCGCCCGACCAAGCTCATGCAGGCCTGGAGGTCATGCGGCGGCACCGCCATCGGCGGCGAGGAGATGCTGCTGTACCAAGCCATGATTCAAGTCTGGCTGATGACCGGCATATGGGACAACGATCCGCCGACCGAGCCCACCAGCCATCAGAAAGTCGAAGCATTGGAGCATGCCATGCGCTCCGCGCTTAAGGAGGCCCTGTGATGAACGAAAAGAACAACGCCGTCAACCAGGCAGGCAGACATACGAGCGCGCCTTCTCCGGCCGCAGGCTTCGAAGTGCTGCTCATCACCGGCATGAGCGGCGCGGGCCGGTCCCACGCGGCCAACAGCATCGAGGACATGGGCTGGTATGTGGTCGACAACATGCCGCCGAAACTGCTTGTCCCGCTGGTGGACATGATGACCAGCTCCGGTTCGAACATCCACAAACTCGCCGCGGTCATCGACGTGAGGTCACGTGACTATTTCGACGACCTGTCCGCCGTGCTGAGCCATCTGGACGATCTTGGGGTGAAGACCCGCATCCTGTTCCTCGACGCCAGCAACGAGGTGCTCATCAAGCGCTACGAATCCGTGCGCAGGCCCCATCCGCTGCAGCAGGGCAATCGTCTGATCGACGGCATCCTTGAGGAACGCGACCTGCTGAAGAACCTCAAAGAGCACGCCGACATCGTCATCGACACCTCGGCATTGAGCATCCATCAGCTGTCCACGAAACTGTACGAGGGTCTGCTTGGTTCCGGACCGACCACGGTTTCCGTGCATATCTTCAGTTTCGGATTCAAATACGGCATTCCGATAGACGCCGATTTCGTGGCGGACGTCCGGTTCCTTCCCAACCCGTTCTGGGTGCCGGAGCTTCGTTCGCTGACGGGCAAGGACAAACCGGTCAGCGACTACGTGCTCTCCAGCGAGGGCGCGGAGGAGTTCCTTGACGCCTACGAGAAAGCCATCGCCATCGCCATCGAAGGTTATGCGCAGGAAGACAAGCACTATGTGACCATCGCGTTCGGATGCACCGGCGGCCAGCACCGTTCCGTGGCCATGAGCGAGGCCTTGGCCAAGCGCCTGCGTGCGCGTGGTCTCACGGTCTCCGTATCGGCCCGCGAGCTGGACAAGCGTTCGGCCGATTGATGACCGCATTGTGAGAAGACAGTATCCAAATACAAAGAAAAGCTGCCGGCTTTGTCCAAGTTATTCGGTATCACAGTAAGCCGGTAGCAGTGCGGGTCGAGTCCGCGACTCGCCTGAAATTATAGGGAAGAACAGGAAAGTAGGAGGTTGGCTCTTGGCTCTTCTGGATGACGTCAAAAGCGAGCTGGCCGCAATCGACAACGAGTTGCCCATCGCCAAAAAGGCACAGGCGACTGCGATGATTCGATTCGGCAATGGTTTGCACTCGGTGGATCACCACATTCTCGTGCAGGCGCAGCTTGATTCCCAAGACGCGGCCATATGGCTGCAGGACACCATCAGAAATCTGTACGGCCACGAAGCCACGCTTACCCCCGTTTCCAGGCAGACGCCGACCGGCGTGGTGCAGCGCTTCATAGTCCGCGTCCCCAAGGGCAGCGCGGCTCTGGTGCTGCAGACCGGCCTGTACAGCCGTTACACCAAAAACATGGTGCTGGGTCTGCCGGGCGACATCATCAACGGCAAGATCGCCCAGATCAAGGCCGCCTGGCGTGGCGCGTTCCTCGCAGGCGGACACCTGTCCGACCCGGGCAAGGCCAGCTATCTCGAAATCGTATGTCCGAATCATGAGGCCGCGCTGGCGCTGGTCTCCACCGCGCGTCGTCTCGGCATCACCGCCAAGCCGCGTAAGCTGCGCAGCTCCGAACGTGTGACGTTGCGCGACCCCGATGCCATCGAACGCATGCTCATCCTCATGGGCGCCCCTCATTCCGCCCGCGAATGGACCGGAAAGCGTTCCGACGGAGAGGCCCGAGGCAAGGCGAACCGTCTGGCGAACTTCGATGACGCCAACATGCGCCGTAGCGCCAAGGCCGCCGCGGAAGCCTGCGATAAGGTCCGCCAGGCCTTTGAAATCCTCGGCGACGACGTTCCGGACAATCTTAAATCCGCCGGCCAGCTCCGACTCGACCATGCCGACGCGTCCCTTGAGCAGCTGGGCCGTCTCGCCGACCCGCCAATCACCAAGGACGCGATCGCCGGACGTATCCGTCGACTGCTGCAATTGGCTGAGAAAACGGAGAAGGCACGCCGTCAAGCGGCTTGATTTTCGTTTCCGGAAACAAAACACCATGCGACTTTTCCGTCGTATGGTGTTTTTTGTTCGTTTGGGCTTGTATTATGCGTAAGTGGCAATATGGCCATTCCACGCTTACAAGCGGCTAGGAAAGGATATACATGAAGACACTCAAGGATCTTGGAGATCTCAAGGGCAAGCGCGTTTTGGTTCGCGCCGATTTCAACGTTCCGCTGGACGGCACCACGATCACCGATGATGGTCGTATCAAGGCCGCCCTGCCGACCATCAAGGCTCTGCGCGAACAGGGTGCGAAGGTCATTCTGATGGCTCATCTCGGCCGTCCGAAGGGCAAGGTCGTTCCGGAACTGTCCCTGGCTCCGGTCGCCGCCCGTCTCGGCGAGCTGCTCGGCATCACCGTTCCGCTGGCTGCCGACACCTATGGTGAGGACGCCCAGGCCAAGGTCGCCGCTATGAACGATGGCGACGTCGTGCTGCTGCAGAACGTGCGTTTCAACCCGGAGGAGACCAGCAAGGATCCGGAGGAGCGTGCCGCATACGCCAAGAAGATCGCCGCTCTCGGTGAGGTCTTCGTCTCCGACGGCTTCGGTGTCGTGCACCGCGCCCAGGGCTCCAACTATGATGTCGCCGCCGATCTGCCGGCCGCCGCTGGCCTGCTGGTCGAGAAGGAAGTCAAGGCACTGTCCCGCGCCACCGTGAACCCGGAGCGTCCGCTGACCGTCGTGCTCGGCGGCTCCAAGGTCTCCGACAAACTCGGCGTGATCGACAACCTGCTGGACAAGGCCAACCGTCTGGTCATCGGCGGTGGCATGGCGTACACCTTCCTCAAGGCCAAGGGCTACGAGGTCGGCACCTCCCTGCTGGAAGAGGACCAGATCGAAACCGTCAAGGGCTACATGGAGCGCGCCGAGAAGAACGGCGTCGAACTCGTGCTGCCGACCGATGTCGTCATCAACCCGGTCTTCCCGAAATCCGATGAGGACATCGCTCCGGAAGTCGTGGCCGCCGATGCCATTCCGGCCGACAAGATGGGTCTGGACATCGGTCCGGAATCCCAGAAGCTCTTCCACGATAAGATCGTCGATTCCAAGACCGTCGTGTGGAACGGCCCGATGGGCGTGTTCGAGGTCCCGACCTTCGCTGAAGGCACCAAGGCCGTGGCCCAGGCTCTCGTCGATGCCACTGCTGCCGGCGCATTCACCATCGTCGGTGGTGGCGATTCCGCTTCCGCAGTGCGCAACCTCGGCTTCCCGGAGGATGGCTTCTCGCACATCTCCACCGGTGGCGGCGCCTCCCTCGAGTTCCTCGAGGGCAAGGAACTGCCGGGCCTGAAGGTGCTCGACTGATCTCAGAATCATGAAGGGGTGCTTCCTCATCAGTGGGTGGGGGAGCACCTTTTGCGTATTTCGCATACAATGTCACAAGAACGACCTTTCGCTTTGACGAGCACGGACGGGAGACGACGAATATTATGGGGCCGAAACGGATTCCTTTGGTGGCCGGAAACTGGAAGATGAATTTCGATCATCTTGAAGCGACGTATTTCGTACAGCAGCTTGCATGGAATCTTCGGGCCGTCCATTTCGACTACAAACGTTGCGAAATCGCATTGATGCCGTCATTCACCTCACTCCGCAGCGTGCAGGTCGCCGTCGAATCGGACAATCTGAAAATCCGCTACGGGGCCCAAGCCGTCTCAGTCACCTCGCAGGGAGCGTTCACCGGCGACGTCTCCGCCGATATGATCGCCCATCTCGGCTGCTCGTACGTGATCGTCGGCCATTCGGAACGACGCAAATACCATCCCGAAGACGACGCGAACATCGTCGACCAGGTGAGGGCCGTGCTTGCTGCCGGCATGCAGCCGATACTTTGCGTCGGAGAAAGCTACGAGGAACGGCGCAAAGGCATAGAGCTCGATTTCGCGGTCGGCCAGGTGCACGACGTGACGCGGGACCTGTCCGATGAGGAGGCCGCGAAGCTGATTGTGGCGTACGAGCCGGTATGGGCGATCGGCACCGGCATGGTGGCTACGCCTCAGTCGGCACAGGACGCGGCCAGGGCGATCCGAAACGACCTGTCCGATACGTTCGGAACACGGGTCGGCGAAACGGTGCGAATCCTGTACGGCGGTTCGGTGTCCTCGAAAAACGCGGTGGAACTGATCAACGAGCCGGATGTGGACGGCTTCCTGATCGGCGGCTCCGCGTTGAAGGTCGATGAACTCACACGCATCTGCAAGCTGACATTGGAAACAACCGCCTGAAAACTTTTAAAAAGCATGGTTGGACGCTCGATTTTTTCAACACCATGCGCTATTATCAGAAACAGTGTTTACGAACTGGAGGTTCACCCGTGTCCGCTATGGCTACTGTCAAGCTTGTGCTGCAGATTCTTCTTGTCATCCTCAGCCTCTTGCTCACCTTGCTTATCCTTATGCACAAGGGTAAAGGCGGCGGCTTGTCCGACATGTTCGGCGGCGGACTCACCCAGAACGCGGGTTCCTCCGGTGTCGCGGAAAAGAACCTGAACCGTTGGACCGTCATCATCGCCCTGCTGTGGGTGGCCATCATCATCGCCCTCGGTCTGATGACGAAATTCAACCTCATCTGATTGACGTAATTTGGTTTGGCCCATGACCGGCTTCACGGTCATGGGCCAAACTTGTCTCCGGCTAGATTGCTCCCGCAAAGGATTCAAATGACTTCGACAAACAACACCTATGATGACGTGACCATGGTCGTCGCCGATCTGGACGGCACACTACTGCACGACGGAAAGACTTTCGAGGACCGTTTCCTGACGCAACGATCCATTGACAGCATCAACCGCATGCACGACGCCGGCATCAAATTCGTGGTGGAGACCGCGCGACCGGTCAGCACCGGCTACTCGTTCGTGCAGAAGCTTCCGGTTGACGCCGTCGCCTATCTCAACGGGGCGCTGTTGGATTTCAACCCCGTCTCGTCCGATTACGATATGCTCACCTCACCGACACTGCCGAAGGACGGACATCTGCAGAAGATCGGATTCTCTTCGAAAAGGGCCTGCGAGGTCTGCAAGTACCTGCTGGAGGAACTGCCTGGCATGGAAGTGGGCATCGTCATGGATGATGTCAGGTACACGAATTTCGACGTCACGAAATACTGGAAGACGCAGACCTGGCGATACACGGATTTCGATGACGTTCCGGACGGCACCGCGGACAAGCTGATCCTGTTCCCGAACGAGGAGCAGTGGAAGCGTGTGGGACGGCTCATCCCCGACGATTTCGACGTGCATATCTCCGAAGGCTCGCTGTGGATGCTGATGAATCCGCAGGCCAATAAGGAGCATGCATTGAGCATCCTCGCCGATCGCATGTCGACGCCGTTGTCACGGACCGTCTCATTCGGCGACGATTTGGTGGACATCGCCATGCTTCGTGAATCCGGCAGGGGAGTGGCCGTGGCCAACGCGAACCCCGACGTGTTGAAAATCGCCGATGAGATCTGCCCTTCGAACAATGATGACGGCGTGGCCCAATGGGTTGAGAACAATCTGCTTTGACCGACCCCCCACATGGAGTCTTTTCACGGAATTGAACTCATTCATGCAGCGGCATGAAACACATCCACCAAAATTGAACTCTTTGTCTTTCTTGGTGCCCTGTCGTGCTATTCTTTGAACTAGCTTTTGTTTAAATTGAACTGGAAGGATAGGCATGACGGAATCATTCTCGACCAGATTGAATGATGCCATGGCATTACGCGAGCTTAAACAGATTGATTTCGTTCATGCTGCGGAAAAGTTCAATATCAAGCTCGGCAAAAGCCATATGAGCCAATACGTCAGTGGCAAAACCGTTCCCCGTGCCGATATCGCGCATTTCCTTGCCGCGTATCTGCGGGTCAACGAGGATTGGCTGATGGGCAAGGATGTTCCCATGGAAGAGCATGCCGCGATTTTGCCGGATTTTGCCGGTGAACAGCCCGACCATGTTGACGATGCATCCGAGCAACCGACAGAAGGAAGAACCATGCGCACTTTTACGAAATCCCACAAGCTCGACAACGTGCTGTACGACGTCCGTGGACCGGTCGCCGACGAGGCCGCGCGCATGGAGGCCGCCGGCACGCACATCCTGAAACTCAATATCGGCAATCCGGCACCGTTCGGCTTCCGCACGCCGGATGAAGTGGTCTACGACATGTCGCAGCAGCTGCCCGACACGGAAGGCTATTCGCCGTCGAAGGGCCTGTTCTCCGCGCGCAAAGCCATCATGCAGTATGCGCAGCTGAAGAACATCCCCAACGTGTCCATCGACGACATCTACACCGGCAACGGCGTCAGCGAACTTATCAACCTGTCCTTATCCGCGTTGCTGGACAACGGCGACGAGGTACTCGTGCCGTCGCCGGATTATCCGCTGTGGACAGCTTGCGTGAATCTGGCCGGCGGAACCGCGGTGCATTACGTCTGCGATGAGGATTCCGAATGGTATCCGGACATCGACGACATGCGTTCCAAGATTACCGACAAGACCAAGGCGATCGTCATCATCAATCCGAACAATCCGACCGGCGCGCTGTATCCGAAGGAAGTGCTTCAGCAGATTGTCGATCTTGCGCGAGAGCACCAGCTCATGATCTTCTCGGATGAGATCTACGACCGTCTGGTCATGGATGGGTTGGAGCACATCTCCATCGCGTCCCTTGCGCCTGACCTGTTCTGCGTGACGTTCTCCGGATTGTCGAAGTCCCATATGATCGCCGGCTGGCGTGTCGGCTGGATGGTGCTGAGCGGCAACAAGCGTCTCGCCAAGGATTACATCGAGGGTCTGAACATGCTGGCCAACATGCGTATGTGCTCGAACGTGCCTGCGCAGTCGGTGGTGCAGACCGCATTGGGCGGCCATCAAAGCGTCAAGGATTATCTGGTGCCCGGCGGCCGCATCTACGATCAGCGCGAGTTGGTGTACAACATGCTCAACGATATTCCAGGCATCACCGCGGTCAAACCGAAAGCGGCGTTCTACATCTTCCCGAAGATCGATGTGAAGAAGTTCAACATCCATTCCGATGAGCAGTTCGCGCTTGACCTGCTGCATGACAAGCATATCCTCATCAGCCACGGCGGTGCGTTCAACTGGCAGGAACCGGACCACTTCCGTGTGGTCTATCTGCCTCGCATCAGCATGTTGAAGGAGACCATCGGCGAAATCGGCGACTTCTTCAGCACGTATTGGCAGGCTTGATTTTCGGTTCGCTTTTCTTTCGATTATGGCCGCGATCTGATATCGCGGCCTTTTTGTCTTTCCGTATGTCTTCTGCGCGTATTATTTCGGCATACGAAAAAGAGGTCTCCATCAAAAGATGGAGACCTCTCGGCTTTTATCCGTTTAACGGTGCTGTATCAGCGAATGATTCAGCCGTTGACGCGGTCGATGCCAGCCTGGACGTCGGCGAGGACGGTGTCCCAGGACTTGATGAAGGCTGCTACGCCGTCAGCTTCCAGCTTGTCGGTGACATCCTTGATGTTGATGCCCAGATCGGCGAGCTTGTTCATGATGGCGTGGGACTCTTCGTAGGTGCCCTTGATGGACGGAGCGCCATTGCCGTGATCGGCGAGAGCGTTCAGGGTCTTCTCCGGCATGGTGTTGACGACGAACGGAGCAACGAGCTCGTCGACGTACTTGCAGTCGGAGTAGGCGGCGTTCTTGGTGCCGGTGGAGGCCCACAGCGGACGCTGCTTCTTGGCGCCCTTGGCTTCAAGAGCGGCCCAACGCGGATCGTTGGCGAACTTGTTCTCGAACAGCTCGTAAGCCAGGCGAGCGTTGGCCACAGCGGCCTTGCCCTCGAGAGCCTTGGCTTCGTCGGAGCCGTTGGCTTCCAGCAGCTTGTCCACAGCGGTGTCCACGCGGGAGACGAAGAAGGAAGCGACGGAGCCGATGTGCTTCAGGTCGTGGCCGTTGGCGTCAGCCTGGGCGATGCCCTCGATGTAGGCGTCGATGACCTGCTCGTAACGCTCCAGGGAGAAGATCAGGGTGACGTTCACGGAGATGCCCTTGGCCAGGGTGGCGGTGATTGCCGGCAGGCCTTCGAGGGTGGCCGGAATCTTGATCATGGCGTTCGGACGGTTCACCTTGGCCCAGAGTTCCTCGGCCTGCTTCTCGGTGGCCTCGGTCTCGTGAGCCAGACGCGGATCCACTTCGATGGAGACGCGGCCGTCAACGAAATCGGACTTCTCGGCAACCTCACGGAAGATGTCGGTGGCGTTGCGCACGTCGGTGGTGGTGAGCTCGCGCACGGCGGTCTCAACGTCGACCTTGCCCAGTTCCTTCAGCTGCGGATCGTACGGGCCGACCTCGTGCAGAGCCTTCTGGAAGATGGACGGGTTGGTGGTCACGCCGACAACGTTCTTGTTGGCGATGAGATCCTGCAGAGAGCCGGACTCGATGCGGGAGCGGGACAGGTCGTCCAGCCAGATCGAGACACCGGAGTCAGAGGTGCGCTGAGTTGCTTCAGTCATTGTTTTTTCTCCTTGATACCTTTTTGGATCAAATCTTGTTTATCGGTGAAAGGGGAGGGGCGCATGCTGTCGTGTCCCTCCCCGTATCATCACTTGGCGGCTTCGACTTCCGCGATGGAGGCCTTGGCGGCTTCCACAACGTGCTCGGCGGTGATGCCCAGATCGATCATGTTCTGAGCGCCATCACCCTGCAGGCCGAACTGCTCGATGGACACCGGCTTGCCGTAGGAGCCGAGGTACTTGTACCACGGCATGGCAACGCCGGCCTCGACGGAGACGCGGGCCTTGACGGCGGCCGGAAGCACGGCCTCCTTGTATTCGGCGTCCTGCTCCTCGAACCATTCCACGCACGGCACGGACACGACGCGGGCCTTGATGCCCTCGCCGGCCAGGGTCTTGGCAGCGGACACAGCCCACTGGACTTCGGAACCGGTGGCCATGATGATGACGTCCGGGGTGCCCTCGGTGTCGACGAGCACGTAAGCGCCCTTCTTCACGCCGTCCTTGGCCTTCTCAGCGGTCTCGGCGAGAACCGGGACGCCCTGACGGGTCAGAACCATAGCGGTCGGCAGGGTGTTCTTCTTCTCGAAGAAGTAACGGTAGGCTTCAGCGGTCTCGTAAGCGTCGGCCGGACGAGCGACCTCGAGCTGCGGGATGGCGCGGAAGGAAGCCAGATGCTCCACCGGCTGGTGGGTCGGGCCATCTTCGCCGACTGCGACGGAGTCGTGGGACCACACGTACAGGTTCGGAATCTGCATGAGGGCGGCCAGACGCACGGCGGAACGCTCGTAATCGGAGAACATGAAGAAGGTGCCGCCGTACGGACGGGTGTGGGAGCCCAGCAGGATGCCGTTGGTGATGGTGCCCATGGTGAACTCGCGCACGCCGAAGTGGAGCTGACGGCCGTACTTGCTGCAGTTCGGCCACTGCTTGGTGGCGCACTCAGCCGGGGCGAAGGTCTCAGCGCCCTTGAGGTCGGTCTTATTGGAGCCGCCGAGGTCGGCGGAGCCGCCCCAGAGTTCCGGCATGACGGCTGCGATGGCGTTCAGAGTGGAGCCGGAAGCGCCACGGGTGGCGACGTACTTGCCGACTTCGAAAGTGGCCTCGAGGTCATCGATGGCCTTGTCGAAGCCTTCCGGAAGCTCGCCGGCCTTGATGCGGTCGTACAGGGCAGCCTTGTCCGGGTTGGCCTTGCGCCATGCGTCGTACTTCTCGTCCCATTCCTTGTGGGCTTCGAGACCGCGCTCGGCGACCTTGCGGGCGTGGGCGAGGGCCTCTTCGTCAACGTGGAAGGACTCCTCCGGGTCGTAGCCGAGGAGCTTCTTGAGGCCGGCGACGGCCTCGGCGCCCAGCTTGGAGCCGTGGGAGGACGGGTCGTTGGTCTTGCCCGGGGTCGGCCATGCGATCAGGGTGTCGACCTTGATGAGCTTCGGCTGGTTCGGGGCGGCGGCGCGGGCCTTGGCGATGGTGTCGGCCAGGCCTTCGACGTCCTCCTTGTAGGAGCCGTCAGGCTGGATGAAGCTGAACTCGTCGGTGTACCAGCCGTATGCCTGGAAGCGCTTGAGCACGTCCTCGGCCAGCACCAGGTTGGTGTCGCCTTCGATCTGGATGCGGTTGGCATCGAAGATCACGGTCAGGTTACCGAGCTGCTGGTTGGCGGCGAGGGAGGCGGCTTCGCCGGAGATGCCCTCTTCGATATCGCCTTCACCGCAGATGACCCAGATGTTGTGGTCGAACGGGGACTCGCCTTCCGGAGCTTCCGGATCGAGCAGGCCACGCTGGAAACGCTGGCCATAGGCGAAGCCGATGGCGGAGGCGAAGCCCTGGCCCAGCGGACCGGTGGTCATTTCGATGCCCGGGGTCAGGCCGTATTCCGGATGACCCGGGGTACGGGTGTCGGCGCCGCCACGGAAGTTCTTCAGATCGTCCAGGGTCAGGCCGTAGCCGGAGAAGTACAGCTGGACGTACTGGGTGAGGGAGGCGTGGCCACCGGAAAGGATGAAGCGGTCGCGACCTTCCCAGTTGGGATCGTTCGGATCATGCTTGATGAAATGCTGATACAGGGTGTAGGCGATAGGCGCCAGGGAAACGGGGGAACCCGGGTGGCCGTGTCCCGCACGCTCAACCGCGTCGGCCGACAGGACCTTGGCCATCTTGATGGCGCGTTCGTCCAGCTCGGTCTCCTTGAATTCGGTCATGGATTACTTTCCTTCCAATTGGTCGGGCCGCGTATCCGGCTTGTGCCGAGCGCTCGACGCCCTCACATTGCGTTTCCCATAGTAGCGATGTGAGGTGACGTTGTGGTGAAATTTTGGCGTGTTTTGGTAGTTTGTGTGCTGTTAGCGCTCACAATTAACATTCGCGTGAACTTCAGATGTTCGTTTGTCGATATATCTCCCAATGCCAGTCGCCGCAAGCCTTTGCCGCATGAAGGAAACTACTCTGGAAGCGAACCAATTAGCACTCCGGGCGCCGGAGTGCTAAAACATTAAAAGAAGTTTTCCGGGTACGTCTCATCAGCACCGTCAAACATAAGGCGTACCGGCACACACCTATGCATAAGGAGGCGCGCATGGCGCAATCAAGACGCATGCTGGTGTTGCGTGCCGTGGTCGAGGATTACATCCGTTCTCAGGAACCGGTGGGTTCCACCACACTGACCCGGGATCATGACCTCGGCGTCAGCTCCGCCACCGTGCGCAACGACATGGCGGCCTTGGAAGATGAAGGCTATCTTATTCAGCCGCACACTTCGGCCGGCAGGGTGCCGACCGAAAAAGGGTACCGTTACTTCGTCGACCGTTTGGCGACGGTCGTTCCGCTATCGGAGGCCCAGCGCCGCGGCATCAACGGCTTTCTGTCCGGATCGGTCAATCTGCAGGACACGCTGCAGCGGGCCGCCCGGCTGCTGGCGCAGATCACCGGACAGGTCGCCGTCGTGGCCGCGCCGTCACTGTCGAAGTCGACATTGCGGCATATCGAAATCGTGCCAGTGTCCATTAATACGCTGCTTGCCGTAGTGATCACCGATACCGGCCGTGTCGCGCAGCATATCCTCAACGTCACGAAATTGCCGGACGTGACGACGCTCACTCATCTGACTAACGAGATCAACACGCAATGCTCCGGCGTTTCGCTGACCCGCACGGCCGATTGCGTACGACAGATGGGAGCGCGCAAGGAATACCATGCGATCAGCACGCTTGCGGAAACGCTTGCGCAGGCCTTTGATGGCATGGCGGATGACGAACGCGCGAGCGAATTGTACATGGCGGGCACTTCACGGCTTGCGCATCAACGCACGGTGGCCGATCTGGCCCCGCTGTTCGACGCGTTGGAGGAGCAGGTGGTGCTCATGAAGTTGATGAGCTCGCTGAGCGAAACCACGCAATCCGACGGCGTCGGAGTGGCGATCGGTTCCGAAACGCACACGCCCGGTTTGCTGCACGCCTCAGTGGTAACCAGTGGCTACGGGCGTACCTCCGCGGCCGCCACGGACGGCGCGACGCATGCGGCCGCATCATCACAGACGGAAAATCAAAGCGGTGATGATACGCAGCAGGCGGGCGAACCGGTCGCATTCGTCGGATCGATCGGGCCGACGCATATGGACTACGCGGCGACCATGGCCGCCGTGAGGGCGGTCGCCAGATATCTGACGGCGTTCCTCGCCCACGATGAAGGTCAGCCGGCCGACTGACCCCGCCTTATGGCACAATGACACGCAGAACCAACAGGGAGAAAGAATAATCGTGACGGACTATTACGAAGTGCTGGGCGTCGACCGTTCGGCAAGCGACGACGAGATCAAAAAGGCGTATCGAAAGATGAGCCGCAAATACCATCCCGACATCGCAGGTCCGGAATTCGAAGACAAGTTCAAGGAAGTCAACAACGCGTACGATGTGCTGTCGGATCCTAAGAAACGGCAGATGTACGATGCCGGCGTCGATCCGAACGATCCGAATGCGGGCGGCATGCACGGTGGCGGATTCGGTGGCGGATTCGGCGATATGGGGGACATCTTCAGCATGTTCACCGGTGGCGGATTCGGTGGCACCGGCGGTGGACCGACTCCGCGCACCCAGCCGGGGCGTGACGCGCTTGTTTCCGCGACCATCGATTTGAAGACGGCGGTGTTCGGCGACACCACGCACGTCAAGGTCAACACGTTCGGCCTGTGCCAGGAATGCGGCGGCACCGGCTGCCAGAACGGCACACAGCCCACACAATGTCCCGACTGCCACGGTCAGGGATATGCGCAGCGCGTGGTACGCACCATGCTCGGCCAGATGATGACCACCGCGCCATGCGAACGCTGCGAAGGCCATGGAACGGTCATCGAGAAGCCGTGCCCGTCCTGCCTCGGCCATGGCCGCGTGCGCGTCACCCGCAATGTCGGCGTCGCGGTGCCGGCCGGCGTGGCGAACAACACCCGTCTGCGTCTCGCTAATCAGGGTGAGGTCGGCGAAAATGGCGGCGTCGCGGGCGATTTGTATGTGGATATCCGCATCAAGCCGGATGACATGTTCACTCGTGATGACGACGATTTGCATTGTTGGATCAAGGTGCCGATGAGTTGGGCCGTATTGGGGCACGAAGTCGAAATCGACACCTTCGACGGCAGGCAGACGCTGGATATCCCAGCCGGCAGCCAGCCGGACGATACCGTGACGTTGAAGAACCTCGGCGTCACGCATCTCGACGACAAGAACGAGCGCGGCGATTTGGTGGCGCACGTAGTGGTGGAGATTCCTAAGAAGCTGTCCGATGACGAGCGGGAGCTGATTGAGCGGTTCGGCGAGATGCACGACACGGACGCCCAGCATGTTGTCGTGAAGTCCCGTCCGTCGTCCGGCGCGAAGAAGGGGTTCTTCTCCAAGCTGAAGGACGCGCTGCGCTAGTTTTCGCAATCCAATCGAATACGGGACATGTGAAAGAAGTCCGTATCCCAACTCATAACCTTGGGATACGGACTTCTTTCACATCTGGCGTGGCGGGTGATTCCCGCCTATTTGAGCAGCGACCTGCACATGGTGCGATACTGGCTCACATATCCTCCACCGAAGAACACGCAATGTCCTGCAATGGGGTAGAGCTGCCATAATGTGATGCGGTCCTGCCATCCGGCCTTAAGCGGATGCGCCGACTGATAGCCTTCGAGGATGTCCGTAAGATATGACATGCCGAACAGGTCGAGCATGGCAAGGTCTTCCTCACGGTGCCCACCATGAGCCGCAGGATCGATAAGCACGGCTTCGACGTCACCGGAATCAGCAGTCCACATGACGTTGCCGCTCCACAGGTCGCCATGCACGCGTGCGGGCTTGTCGTTGGCGGCCTTGCCTAGGATGTCGGGCAAGGCGTCGATAACGGCTTCAGTCAGTTCCATGTCATAGTCGGTCAGTTCGCGACGTTTCATGCCGAGTCGTACCATCGGACGCAATCTGCCGTCCGCCAGATAGGTGGCCACATCATCCCAGGCACCGGTATCCATCGGGACGGGATCCTGCAATGGCCCGAAATAGCAGGTGCCGTCGTATCCAGTTGGAGCGGAGCCAAAATGTTCGGCACCGGCATCATGCATATGAGCTAGCGCAACACCGAAATCGCGCGCGGCTTGGATGGTCGGACCGCAGGCGTTCACGCGTTCAATGTCGAGATAATCCTTGCCCCAGTCGTATACGTCGACCACGCGTGGGCCGCCCTGCGATTGCGCCTCGCCGAGCCATTTGAGGCCGCGTCCCTCGCATTCAAAGAAACCTTCGGGGCTGAATGCCCTGCTTTTGCGGTATTTGCCCATGCCGATGAGCCTTTCTCCCATGCCGGACATGCCGGCGTACTTTTGGCTCCATTGTGTGCATGGTTTGAGACAACTATGCCGGGATGCCTTGAAAACTAGACCCCTCTCGCTACTCTTGGTCACGGAAAAACAGACGAAACCGTATTTCTACGAACATAAAGAGGGTTCATGAATTTCTTCCAAGCGATTTTCCTTGGCCTGGTGCAGGCGTTGACCGAATACTTGCCGGTCTCTTCCAGCGCCCATATCCGTATCATCGGCGATTTGATGCTGGGCTCCGATCCGGGTGCTGCGTTCACCGCCATCATCCAGATCGGCACCGAGCTTGCCGTGATCCTGTATTTCCGTCATGACATCATCCGCATTCTCGGCGCGTGGTTCGGCTCCTTGTTCGGCAAGGAGGGCAAGGACTTCAAGAGCCGTATGGGCGCGCATAACCGCGACACGCAGATGGGTTGGTTCATCATCATCGGCACGCTGCCGATTCTGATTGCCGGTCTGTTGTTCAAGGACGCCATCGAAAGCACGCTGCGTAATCTGTGGATCACCGTTACCGTGCTGATTATCTTCGGTATTCTGCTGTGGGTGGTCGACGCCCGCGCCAAGCAGGTCAAGACCATGGATGAGATGACCTGGAAGGATGCGCTGATCTTCGGCATCGGTCAGATGCTGGCGCTGATTCCTGGCGTTTCCCGTTCCGGCGGCACCATCACCTTCGGCCGTGCGATGGGTTATACCCGTGAGGCTGCAGTGCGCGTGAGCTTCCTGATGGCCATTCCGGCCGTGTTCGGCGCGGGCATCCTCGAAGCCGTTTCCGCGGTCAAGGATGTGGCCGCAGGCAATGCGGGAATGTTCCCGGGCTGGGGTGCGACCATCGCGGCCACCATCGTGGCGTTCGTGGTCGGCTATGTGGTGATCATCGGCTTCCTGAAGTTCGTGTCCACCTTCTCGTACAAGGCGTTCGCCATCTACCGCATCGCGCTGGCCGTTGTCGTGGCTCTGCTGCTGATCTGCGGCGTGCTGCACCCGACGGAAGTCGTTGCCGCCGCGTAAGCGTGATTCGGCGTAAATAAAGCGAATCCCGGCCATCCGTAAGGTGGCCGGGATTTTTTCGTCTGCGACCTCCTCCTGGAGGGGAACGACTCAGACGCCGTTGCGTAGAAGTGATTCGGCCTCACGAAGCAGTTCCTCGCAGGCAGGCATGCCATTCGAGGCGATTCGCTTCGCTCTCGCGTCCAAATCGTAATCATGTTCCAGACGAGCCAAATAGTCGCCGGCATGCATGTCTGACACCAATCCATCGGCGTCGGAACGCCATTGCATGGCCTTTCTGGTCAAATCTCCTTCAATAAGCGGATACTCGATTATTAAAGACAAGGCGCGCAGCAGCTCCAAAGTGCCTTGCATGCATTCGGTATTGGCACAGTAATGCGGTACGGATACCCATATGGATGTTGTCGGAAAGCCCGCTTCGGCGGCGAAGGCGTCAAGGATGTTGGGGATGCCCACCGGACCGTTGTATTCCCTGTCGGATTCGCATTCGCAGCCGCTTTTGGAGATGTCAAGCGGCAATGGCCGTGTGTGCGGGCATTCATCGAACATGGAGCCAAGCGTGATGACATCACTTACGTCATAGTCTTCTGCGACACGTAGCGTCTGCCTGCAGTATTCCTCCCACCGGTAATTGGGTTCGGGTGCGATTTGCGCAAGCAGGTGCAGCATGGGGGAGACGGCAATGTCATAGAAAGTCGTTTGCGGCCAGATGATGCGCTTACGCCCCTGCACGGAGCAGATCATGGGCCGGGCCACCTGATAGTCGTAGAAACCTTCGTTGTCAATATGGCGCACTTCCTGCGACTCATACCGGGACACCAAATGACGGACGACGTTCGTGGCCGCTTGGCTTGCATCGTTCCATCCTTCGAATGCGGCGATAAGTATCGTCTTGGGCATTGCGCTCTCCTCACACATGCTTTTAATGTATACCGAAAACGGGTGGTGTGACACGCGCTTCAGCCATCGGTGAATACGAATAAACCAAACCGCGACACGCTGACTTGCAAATTACACGAATGTGGTTATAGTAGATACTCGTGCTCACGCAGTGAATCTGCTGAAGACATGCGGACATAGCTTAGTTGGTAAAGCGCAACCTTGCCAAGGTTGAGACCGCGGGTTCGAGTCCCGTTGTCCGCTCTAAGGTTCCGATTGATTATCGACCTTTATGGTGGGTTAGCCAAGCGGTTAGGCAGCGGCCTGCAAAGCCGTATAGACGAGTTCGACTCTCGTACCCACCTCGCATCATGTGAGATTAGTTTTCGCATGTTGACATGACCCGGGCGGTTGGCGCAGAGGTAGCGCACTTCCCTGACACGGAAGGGGTCACAAGTTCGAATCTTGTATCGCCCACTGGAGCATTGCTCCGTACAAATTAAGACTGGGTGATTGGCGCAGCGGCTAGCGCACTTCCTTCACACGGAAGGGGTCATAGGTTCGATTCCTATATCACCCACCGTTATCACAGCTCGGTTTTGCCGGGTTTTTTGTTTCCATTCCTTTTCACGCTACTTCGTCAAATAAGAATGCAAGCATCGACGCGCCGGCAAAAACAGCGATCGACGAAAAACGATTCACCACATTACACAAGAATTGCCGATGAAAATACAGAGAATCAAACGAGAGAAGCATGACTTTTGCCAAACGCATTTCTAAAATGAGTATCGTAAACAAAAAAGAAAACAAACAAGACGCAAGGTGCGTCACAGCACACCAGCAAGAAAAGGAAACATCATGAACAAGAACAAGATCTTCTCCGCAATCATGCGTGGCTTCGAAGTCAGCGGCATCAACGCTCTGTCTTCGGCTGCCGGCTCCTCTTCCGTCAACGGCGCTCTGCAGGAAATCATCGACACCCGCCGCTGATTCGGACACCACACACTGAATCCTTCTTGAAAAAGCCTGGAACGCGATTAAAAAGCGTTCCAGGCTTTTTGTTCCCCGGCAAGCGGCTACAATTGCCTATTGTGAACGAGAGACAATTGAACCTCAACCAAGCGGTTAAGGATATGGGCCCCAACGAATTGAAAGCGTACGCCGAGCTGGGGCAGAAACAACACGATGAGGCGAACCGCGAACTGGAACGACGCTGGCGCAGCTACGATGACATGCTGCCGAAGGACGAATTCGTATCCATCATCGACAAGAACGAACGGTAAATACCGTTCACAGTGTATGATTCGTGACCATGCCGGCCACAATACCGGCCAATTGCAAGGGGAGAGGGTAGAATGACAGCTATGACTGATCCGATTCCAAGCGCAGGCGAAACGACCATCATTGGTCTTCCTGCTATCACTGTACCGGTTACTTCCACCGGAGACCGTCCTCTGACGAAGGAGGACCTCAATACGATCATGCGTCTGGCCGACGGCACGGCGCTCCTGATTTCCACCAGGGGAGCGGTGTCCGGCTCGCGTTATCTCCTCGACGAGGACGAGATCACCGTGGGACGCGACCCGAGTTCCGATATCCTGCTGGACGATTCCACCGTCTCCCGCACGCACGCGGTGTTCCGCAGGATTAACGGAAATTATTCGGTGATTGACGCCGGCAGCCTGAACGGCACATACGTGAACCGTCAACGAGTGGATAGCCAGGAACTGAAGAACGGCGACGAAATCATTCTGGGCAAGTTCCGTCTCGTATATTTCACCAACAAGGCCGTCATTGCCTAATGAAACGCCCGATGCGGGATAAACTGTGAGTAACGGTTTTCCTTCAATCGCCTATGGGCTCCGAATGGAAGCTCATAGGCGATTGTTTTATGGCGTGTAGGAGAAGACAATGGACGGCGAGGCAGAACCAACAATGCGGTTGCATCTGCACGTGTCGCACGCGGTGCAGGGGGAGTTGTTCCCCTCCGCGGACGCGCAGCCCGTCACACGGGGCTATCGTGGTACGGTCGCGTCAAAAGTGGCGGGTATCACGTACCGCCAGCTTGACTATTGGGCGCGTAAACAGATAGTGGAACCATCCATCACCCCGTCGCACGGATCCGGCTCACGCAGATTGTATTCGTTCAAAGATGTGGTGATTCTTGCCGTTTCCAAAAGATTGCTGGATGCCGGAATCAATCTGCAGAACGTGACCACCGCCATCGGCTTCCTCGCGCAGCGCACGCCCGAACAGTTGGCCGGCATCATCATCATGTGCGATGGGCAGAATGTGCATGAGTGCACGGACAGCGAACAGATGGTGGCTCTGCTCCAAAGCGGCAGAGCTGTGTTCGGGGTGTCCGTCGGATCGCTATGGCATCAGATCAAAGAGGCTCTAGAACATGAGGAATACGTCGATTTGACGAAGACGCCGGCATCGACAGACACCAATAGGCCAATCGACGACATTGCCGCGACACGTATGAGAAAGAAGCTGGAATCGCGACGCAAATCCCGCGCAGCAGCCTGATCGCATACAATTGGTACGATTCAGCCCGGAACGTTCGAACGATATAACCCGCAGGGGAGTAGCGCATGCTTGATATTCTGCCGGCACTGTTGTGGATCATAGCCGCCGTCATCGCAGTGAACATTTGTTTGATTACTGCGATTCGAGGCAATCTGTTTTCCAAAAAACACCGCGATGTGCATCCGGTGCGTTGGTCGATCATCGCGCTGCATTTCACCTCATTGGTCATTGGCGCGTTGCCATATCCGGCATATGCGATGTTCAGGTCGGATTTCTCGGAGAGGTTCCAGCGTTTCTACGAACATGTCGGATGGCCATCGGCTGCGGTGATGGTCATGCTGATCGCAGCGGAACTTGTTTTCATGTATCTTCAGGCCCGAAACGGCATGCACAGCGAGATGGAGCGGAAGCTCAATCAGGCCGTCAAATAGAAATCTGACATAACGTACATTATCGGCTTTTCAGGAATGACGTTTTTCCAGGCTTAAGGAAGCGTCAAACACGCGGTTCTGACATAACGGCCTCCGTCACTCAATAAATAAAAACGTGGTTGCTGCCACGATATTGCGACAGCAACCACGTAACTGGCCTACAGCGTTTCCGTTTACGGACTCAGGCGAAATACTCCTCGACGGCCTGCGCGAGTTCATCTACCGAATCCAGAATACGGTATGCGCCATGGGCTTTGAGCTCTCCGGGCTCCGCATAGCCCCAGCCACAGCCGAGGCAGTCCAAACCGCACGCCTTGGCGCCGTCGGCATCGGTCCAACGGTCGCCGACCATCAGTGCCTTGTCTCCTGCGTTCTCGTCGAAATCGATGTGCTGGAAAGCCCAACGGATCACTTGGTCCTTGTCAAGACGGGAATTGTCCTCGCTGGCACCGTAGATGCCGTCGACCATGGTGTCCAAGTGGAAATGCTCGCAAATCGGAATGCATTGGTATTGCGGCTTGCAGCTGGCAATCGCCAGATAGTATCCGTCGGCACGCAGTTTGGCGAGCTGCTCCGGAATACCTTGGTAAATCGTGTTGTTCAGGCGGCCGGGGACTTTCTGTCCGGGATTGTTCGGGTCGTCGAACACGGCCTCGTCGGCGTAATACTTGCGGTAAATCCTCACGCCTTCGTCAAGCTTGTCATCCGGAATGCCGTTGCGTTGCATCGATTCGCTGATGGCCGGTCCAATGAAACGATGCAATTCGGCATCGTCCGGCACCGGATATCCCATCTCTTCGAACGCCTTGACAACGCAGCCAATGATTCCTGGATCGGATTTCGTCAGTGTGCCATCGAGGTCAAGCAGAACGACTTTCTTCGGATGTTCGGACATGGATCTGATTCTCCCCTTGGCTGTGTGCTATAAGAATTGATGACAGAAACAATTATGCCCGGTCTCAATGACCGGGCATTCGTTCAAGTGTCGTTCAACTGCAGGTCACTCGTAGTCCGGGAACCATCCGTCACGATGCATTTGCAGACGCTTCTCCAGCAAAGCCTTCAGTTCGTCTTCGGTACGACGTTCCATGAGCATGTCCCAGTGCGTGCGTGTCGGCTTGGCGATTTCATCAGCCTCGTCGTCATTGTCTCCTTCACGGTGCGCGACGGCGCCGCAGCGGCACTCCCACTCATCTGGGAATTCTGCGCCCTCAGCGAACGGCAGAATCGTACGATGGCCTTTCGGACACACGTATGCGACGTCGGTTCGCGCCGCAAAATCCACATTGTCATCGGATTCAAGCGACTTTGCACCGATGCTCATGCCTCGCAGGCTACGTTCCGCCATATTGCTTTTGCCTCCTTGATTATCTGCTTACTCTAAGCTACAAAACACTTCGGACGTGTCACTTATTCCCGGCGTCCGCGAAAACCGATCTCCCGATTGCGCACATGCTCAGTCGACACCTGAATAGGCGACGATGCCACGGTTGACGTTCTCGTACGCCTGTTTCGCGATCGGAGCGAGCGTTTCGGCGCGTTTACCCAGGTATGGTCCGGCCACGGCGATCTGCTGCAACACGTCGGCGAGACGTTTGCATCCGCGTACGAAATCGCCGCCGGTCAAATCGGTGCCGTACAGCACACGCGACAGGCTTTCGCCCTGAGCCCATTCGTAGACGACATCGGTGATGCCGAAATCAAGTTGGCGCGGCTCGTCGAGGGCATAGTCCTCACACAGCATGGCAATCGACGCGTGCACGCCTTTGAGCTGCGCCGCACAGACGGCGACGTTCCCCTGCATTCCTCCGGGATAATGGCGCGGCTCTCCCCCGCTGCCTCTGCGTGGCTCGTAAATCAACGACATGACGGCGCTGGCCAGCTCCGTCGCATCGAGTCCGTCGAACGCGCCATCATCGATCGCCTGGGCAAGCACCAAATCAAGCTCGCTGTACAAGTGCCGCAACAGCTGTCCACGTTCGGTAAGCCGGTAATCGATATGTTCTTTTGCGCCTTCATCAAGCCGATCGAGGTATCCGAGCTCGTTCAGCACATTGCAGATGCGGTCGAATTGACGTGCCACGGAGCCGGTGCGTGAATCGTAGCGGTGCTGCACACGTTCCAATTCACGCATTTCACGCGCCCACCGATGCCCCCATTTGAGATGCTTCTGAATATCGGGGCATTTGCGGCAGGGATGGTCCCTGTCTTTTTCGCGAAGCTCCGCGATACGCCTGTCAAGGTCTTTGAACGCTTCGCTTCGCGCCTTCTGCGTGCGGAACACCTCGTGCTTGAGTTTGCGTCGTTCGTTCTTTTCCAAGTCGCTCAAGCGCATGCGCAGCCGCATGAACTCCTTGAAGTCGCCGAACTCACAATCGAACGCCCGTTCGTATCCGTCCAACGCTTTGCGCAACGTATCCATCTGCGCTTCAAGCTGCCAGGCGGATTCGTTGGCCTCCCATTGCGCGAAGGAATGGTCAAGCGTGATGCGAGCGGTCTCGTAATCGCTGGAATTAAGCAGGTTGACGGCCATGTTGAACGTCGGTTTGAAACTGGAGTGCAGCGGGTACACGCGCTTGCTGGACAGCGCGGCGGCAGTGGCGGGAATGAAGCCATGATGGTCCACAACCACCGCATGGCCGATGGTGTCGATGCCACGTCGGCCAGCGCGTCCGGTAAGCTGGGTGAACTCCCCTGGCGTCAATCCGACATGCCCGGTCCCATCGAATTTCTCAAGTTTTTCCACCACCACGCACCGTGCCGGCATGTTGATGCCCAAGGCAAGTGTTTCCGTGGCGAAGACGACCTTCACCAGCCCCTCTTCGAACAGTCGTTCGACAATTTGGCGGAAGAGCGCCACCATGCCAGCATGATGCGGCGCGAATCCTTCCTCCAAGGCGAAGCGGAACTGCGAGAAATGCAAAGCCTTCAAATCCTCTTGACTGAGTTGGCCTTCGACCATCTCATCGACGATACGGCGGATGCGACGCACCTCGTCATCGGTGGTGAGTTCGAGTCCGGCGTTGATGCATTGTTCGACGGCCTGATCGCATCCGTTGCGGGAGAAGATGAAATAGATGCCCGGCAGGATGCCGAGGAAATTCAATTCATCAATCACGGCCCAACGACGTGGCGTATGGCGTTCGGGTCTGCGGGAATGGTCGTTCCATTTGCCGCCCTTGCCGCCCTTTCGTCTGTCGGGGCGCTGCTCTCCCCTACGTTTCGCGGCCTTGCGGTCGAGCTGATCGAGCCTGCTCACCAGCTGGGCGTTGAGCTTGTCTGTCTGATTGCCGTCTTTATCACGTCGATACAGGTCGATGAGTTCCGGTTCGGTGTGGTCGTCCGCCTGAACAAGCACATGCTGTTCCAACGGCACGGGCCGTTTTTCGGACACCACCAGCGTGGTGTCGCCACGGACCGATTCAATCCATTTGGAGAAGTCCTCGACATTCGACACGGTTGCGGACAGGCCGATGATTCTCACGCTTTGGGGCAGGTGGATGATCACTTCCTCCCACACCGGCCCGCGGAAACGGTCGGCGAGATAGTGCACCTCGTCAAGAATCACGTAACGCAAGGCGTCAAGCGTCATGGAATGCTCGTAGAGCATGTTGCGCAGGACCTCGGTGGTCATGACCACGATGTCGGCTTCGGAGTTGATGGACGTGTCGCCGGTAAGCAGGCCGACTCTGTCCGGCCCGTACGTTTCGACCAGATCATGGTATTTCTGATTGCTCAACGCTTTGATTGGCGTGGTGTAGAACGCTTTGACGTTACGCTCTTGGGCCAGATAGATCGCGAAATCAGCCACGACCGTCTTGCCGGCTCCGGTGGGCGCGGCGACGAGCACATTGTCGCCGGCTTCCAACGCATCATTGGCTTTGACTTGGAAATCGTCCAATTCGAATGGCATGGACCGTGCGAAACGAGACGAGACCGATTGGCGTTTGGCCTGCGTCTGTTTGAACGCCGCATAGCGTTGCGCGGGAGATAGGGCTGTGGTCATCTCGGCATCGTATGTGCCGGTGTCGTTATTGCCATGTCGACGATGATGAGTCATGGTTCCTTTTCGAATCAGTCGTTGGAATGTTTCCACTGCGCCCACTGCCGGGCATGACGGACGCGCTTTTCCTCACGGCGGCTGACGACTTCGGCATGAGCGTCGATATAACGATTGGCCGCGTCCTCAAGTGGACGTGTGAAGAACGGGGACGTGTTCTCCTTTGGTTGCGGCAACGGCTCGGACATGGCCTCGAAACGTTTGGACATGCGTCCGCCTACTTTGATGGCATCTTTGAACGCATGATATCCGCGGATGCATGCGTATGCGCCGCCGCCGACCAGCATCGTCAGCATGAACAGGACGAGTACCAGCCAAATCCACCAAGGCATAGCGCCTCCCCCGTCAGTCTTCGTTCTCTCGGTCGCCGACGCTCAGCTCATGCTGTGCTCGGGCGATGATCATCGTGCGCAACGTCTCCGGCGCGACGGCAGTAATATGACGGGCATGCGCGATGCAGAACGCGACATACCAGGAATCGGAAGACACGATCAGATGCACCTTCTCGCCTTCGCCGCATTTCTCGACGGTGGCTCCTGACAGGCTATCGATGAACGACAGGTCGTCCTGATTGGTGATGAACACGGCAGGCGTGCCATTGTCGAAACTCCACTTGCGCAGTTCGGATGCGGGCACGTCCGGAATGTCCACTTTTTCAGTGGGTTCGACCAGCTCCGCATGCTCGATGCGGGAGATGCGAAGCACCTGCCAGATACGAGGCTTGCCAGTAGCCTTGTTGATGGTCGTATCCGTCTTGACGAACTTCATCTTGTCCGCGGGCGCCGCGTTGGACACGTCGGTCCATACCGCCACGTAGTAAACGCCTTCGTCGACAAAAATCTTGTCTGGCGCCACTAGCTTACGCTGTATACGGCCCGCACCGTCCGTATATTCCATGTCGAGCAGCATGCCTTTGGAGATGGCGCTCTTGACGATGGAGAAGTTCCTTGGTTCCATCTCGTATCCGGTCAGGCTCAGCCACGGCATGTCGCCAGGCTTGACGTGCTGGCGCAGTCGGCTGTACAGCGATTCCGCCTGCTCACGCAGCTTGTCCGGAAGCAAAGAGGAGTGGGCGAGATAGCTCACCGATGCGGTCAGCATGCTCAGGTACTGCTGGGAAATGCCGGCAAGGCGTTCAAGCCCCAGCGAATTCGTGGCGGAGACGATGCCTTCCGCGTCAAGCAAGGACCAATCGATATCGAAGAACTGGCTTCCGGCCATCTCGCCATCATCGGACACCGTGGTCAACGTGTTGATGTCCTTATGAATGATGTTGACGAACTTCTTCAATTCGTCATCGGACTTCGGCCTGCCGATGAATCGTTCCGCAAGTTCTTCAAGAGAGTATTCCTCACCCATATGGGCGGACAGGAACAGCATCAGGCGAAGACGCCGGTCGACCTCGCTACCGGTCTGGAACGCGGAGTTCTTCTTCGGACGGCCCTTGCCTTCCTCGGTATCATCCTCATCAGTGCTGTTGCGGTTGATTTCCGGAGACACCACGGTGGAGCTGTCGGTGCCGGTGGATTCATCGGCCGGCACGAACTGCGTGGCCGCATGCAGCCGGCGGTTGAACGCGTCGACAGCCTCCTGAGGGCTCACTATGGACGCACCCGGATGAGACAGCACGAACATGGCCAGATCATCGGAGTCGGCGTAGGCGACATTGAGATGCTCGCCATCAACATCCACAGTGGCGGCGAAACGTCGCTGATCGACCACTTTGACCAGCTCGTCGGGAATGGATTGCGTGCCAAGACCCGGCGCGATGGAATCCAAGCCAAGTCCTGGAATCGGCGTCTGCGGCACGCGCGGCGCGGTACGGGAAGCGTGCTGGGGTTCGTGCGCAGGAGCCGAGGAAATCGACATGGAGCGCGCAAGGTAATTCGCAGCGGCAAGAATCGGCAGATCCTCGTCGCCGAACAGCAGACGCACGCGCGGCTCATCGCCAAGCTGCAGACGGTAGGAAGCGAAATCCTGCCCTTCTGACTTGGAGGAATATTCCGGCTGCCTTGATTCGATGGCGATGCCCATGGCGGCGAGCTTGGCGCGGTCACGCTGGAATTGCTTGGCGAAGGCGGCCTTCGCCGCTTGATCGGCGAGCTCTCCGTACGAATCGGCATACGCCTTCACACGTTGCGCGATCTGACGTGAGGTAAGCCATTGCGGAAAGGCTGAGGAGAGCACAGCCAACACATCAAGCTCATGCTTGCCCCATTTGTCGGAAAAACGTCGCCTACCGTTACTTCCCTCAGCCATTAGTCCTCACGTCTCGTTAACGTTTCTTTTTAAGTGCTTGGCCTCGTAAGCCGCACACAACATTCTATGATAGAGGTTTTTTAAGCGATTTGTGCCTATTTCACGAAAAAACATCGTTTTCGTGTTGCATGGCCGTCCAAAATCAGACCCAATCGTCCGGTTCCACGCCCTGCGGGCCGACATATTCGCCATTCGGCACATAGCTTGGTTCGCCTTGATCCTCCAGTCGCGCGTCGCTAAACAGCATCACATCCCTGCCGAAGGTCCAATCGCCATCGATATCAACGGATTTCGCCGCGGCGAGCGAAGGCACACCGTATGGGAAACGGGCATCGAAATCGTGGATGTTCTTGTAATAGCGCGCGTCCAAATGGACGTCGGGGAAGATGTAGTTGCCGTCTTCCATCTCGTACTGGTCCGTCAGATGGAATCGGTCGGACCGCATGATGAACAAATCGTCAGTGGTCTTCACCGGCAGGAAACGCATACGGTCGACGCATACGCAGGTCGCGCCATCGAAAAGCGACACCGCGGCTCCCATGGCGGTCTCCAGCTGAATGACCGGCTCGCTGGTCGGATCGGTCGGGTCGACCGTCTTCTTATTGCGGATTACCGGAAGGGGAAGCACGCCGTCATAGGATGCGAGTTTCGCTTTCAGCGCATCGATACGCACCCAAATGCTGTTCGTGTTGAAGTACGGATGCTTGTCGATGTTCTGCGCGTCGTCCTTGTCGTCTGGATGGACCTGGCTCATCTCACGCAGCATCAGACGGCCCGTGACCTTGTCTCGCACGATGTGGCCGCCCTTACGATCGGCTGGGGTGCGTTTGGCGACCTCGATCATGAACGGTGCGCCCGTATTCTCGAAATGCTGCGCAAGCGTACGGGAGGGACGCGCGCCCAGGTTGTCGGAATTGGAGATGAAAAGGTATTTGAACCCCTGCGCCTCAAGCGCGTCAAGCAGACCGGATTCCCAAATGGTGGAGAACAGGTCGCCGTGGCCCGGCGGGCACCATTCGAGTTCCGGATTGGCCGGGAAGCTGACGGGCATTCCCGTTTCCGCGCTGATCTTCGGCTCCTGATGCTGGATGATTTCCATCGGGATGTCTTCCTGATGGAATTTCTTATTGGTCTGCAGCACCTTCATGGTGTCTTTGGAGGTACGGAAGGAGTTCATCAGAGTCAATGGCAGATCGACGCCAAGTCTGGTCCGCGCGGTCAACACCTGTCCGATGATGATGTCGATGAAACGCATCTGCCGTGCCTTGTGGCGACGTACCGGCAACAGCGACTTGGCGCAATCGAGTCCCATCGAAGTGCCAAGACCGCCGTTAAGCTTCAGGAACGCCGTTTTGGCGAACGCGTCAACGGCCTTGTCGTGATTGATGGTCTCATACACGTCATGGAAGCTGGGAACGCTGACGAGCGGTTCGACCTCGTCCTCACGAATCCAACTGCTGGCCTCCTCATTGCGCCAGACCTCGTACAGACGACGGAACTGGGCGATGGCCATGTCGGTCATTCCGTGCTTCCGCATCTTCGCGGCAGAGTATTCGAATACGTCCTCAGTCAATGTCTCTCCCTTTCGAACGGGCGTTGTTATTCGATGCGCTTATGCCATAATACGACATTCCGCCAAAATCGGGGGCATTTAGACACAGAACCAACATGAACTTCCGGTGGAGCAATTGCCGGAAAACCCTCAAATATCCGAAGCCAAACTCTCCGGAATGGATGCGACTCGCTTTCTGACACGATGTATTTGAAAAACCGTAGAGATTATGCTATGCTTCATGTTCGGTGCTTTTCGCACCGTTCGGACCATAGCGCAGTTTGGTAGCGCACTTGACTGGGGGTCAAGGGGTCGCGGGTTCAAATCCCGCTGGTCCGACCAAGAAAGCCCGTCGTCCCGCCGCTTCCACAGTATTGAAACGGCGGGCTTTTCGTTATGTTTGGGCAGTGAACTGCGGCATACAGCCCCTCAGAATGGCATCTATCGGAGCCGGAAGCCGGACGTCAGGACGGTCTTGAGCGCATGCAAATATGTAGCCTGCGATATTTTTCATGTTTCTTGCCGTTTAATGCGATTAACGCATGGGTTCAGAGAGGTGATTCGGTTTGCAGCAGAACGACACGCAGCCACAGTTCGACGACGTCGACGAATTCGCCCATGTGTTCGATTCAACGCTTCCCGAAGATGAATGGAAGATTCGATTGCCCCGCGAGCTTGGCTTGGAAGCCCGCGAACGCGCTCGGCATGATGGCATCACGCTTACCGAATTGACCCGCAGGGCACTCTTGTCCGACGATTCCGATGGCTGTTCAGACGCGGTCGGCATCGGGCGCATGCCAAAGAACAGCGACGGGCGCAAACAGCTTGGCGACGAATGGAAGATCAAACTCCCCTACGCCGTAGGCCATAAGGCGCGGGCCAAGGCCAAGCAGGACGGCATTTCATTAAGCTCGCTCGCGCGCAGAGCCATAACGGGGTATCTCAGAACACGCAACCAGGATGAACATCCTCTGTTCTGACGCTGTCGGCCTAAGCTGTGCGTAAAGGAAAGCAAAAGCCGACAATAATCCAGATTCAATAAGGCAGATGGGCGTGCGCCATGGTCTGAACCAAGCGCACGCCCATCTTCTAACAGTTCCGGTGGTTACTTGCGTTTCTTCTTCTCACGGACATTCACCGAAATCTGAATCGGCGATCCTTCGAAGCCGAATTCCTCGCGCAGACACCGTTCGATGTAGCGGCGATAGCCATGCTCCAAGAAGCCGGTGGCGAAGATCACGAAGCGCGGCGGTCTGGTGGACGCCTGCGTCGCGAACAGGATTCGCGGCTGCTTGCCGCCACGCAGCGGATGCGGGTGGGCAGCTTGGATCTTGCCAAGGAACGCGTTGAGTTTGCCGGTGGGGATGCGCTTGTCCCATGATGCCAAGGCGCCACGCATGGCATTGGCCAAACGATTGGTGTGCCATCCGGTCTTTGCCGACAGATTGACGCGCTGAGCCCAAGTGACGCGATTGAACTCGGTCTTCCACAGGCGTTCCATACGCTGACGGTCGAACTCGTCCATCAGGTCCCACTTGTTGAACACAAGCACGATGCAACGGCCCGCGTCCACGGCCTGGCTCATGACCTTCAGGTCTTGGTCGGAAATCGGCTGGGAGGCATCGAACAGCACCAAGGCAAGCTCGGAACGTTCGATCGCGGCCTGCGTACGCAACGAGGAGAAGTATTCCGCGCCGGACAGCTTGTGCAGACGACGTTTGATACCTGCGGTATCGATGAACAGCCAATCCTCGCCATCGACGGTGACGACCTCATCGACCGGATCTCGCGTGGTGCCCGCAAGATCGTTGACGACGGTGCGTTCCTCGTGGGCCAGCTGATTGAGCAGGGAGGATTTGCCGACGTTCGGACGTCCGACCAGAGCCACGCGGCGCAGATGCGACGGCGTAAGGAAGCCGGATGTCCTTTCCGCTTTTTTCAACGAGTCGAGTGCGGCGTCAAGCAGTTCGCCGATGCCACGACCGTGCATGGCGGAAATGCCATACGGCTCCCCCAGACCCATCTTCCAGAATTCGGCGGTCAGGTATTCGCTTTCGCGATCATCGACCTTGTTCACCGCAAGCGTCACCGGCTTGCCGGCGGCACGGAGCATTTTGACGATGCGTTCGTCCGTGTCGGTGAGGCCAACCAGACCGTCCACCACGAGAATCACGGCATCGGCAAGCTGCACGGCGATTTGCGCTTGGGATGCGATGGCGGATTCGATGCCTTCCACGTCGGCTTCCCAGCCGCCCGTGTCGACCAGTTTGAAATCGGTGCCGCACCATTCGGCGTCGTAGCTCACACGGTCGCGAGTCACGCCGGGGGTGTCCTCCACCACGGCTGCGCGACGGCCGAGAATACGGTTCACCAGAGTGGATTTGCCGACGTTCGGACGTCCGACCACGGCAAGTACGCCGACCGGTTTCGGACCATTCTTGCTTTCGCCACCAGAGAACGCCGTTCCATCGATCAGCTCCTCATCGCCTTCATCCAGCTCATAGCCTTCGAGGTTGGAAACGTACTGGCGGTATTCCTGTTCCTCGATGGCGTCGTCAACGATACGGACGAGCACGTCAAGGGTCTCGCCGAAGTTGAGATCGGAGTTGTCGACGGTCAACACGCCTTCCGCGGCGGATGTGAAGTTGGTGACTTTCGAATCGGCCTTGTCGCGTGCCGCGACATTTTCCGCACCCACACCCGAGACGGCCTGTCCGCTACGTCGGGCCTGACGGACCTCTTCACGCGCGGTAAGCAGGATGCGCACTTCGGCGTCGGGAGCGACGACGGTGGTGATATCACGGCCCTCAGCAACAATACCGGCGCCTTCGGAGAAGGAATCGACCGAAGCCTCTCGTGCGATGTAGGCACGTTGCGCGGCGATCAACACGTGACGCACGGGGATGATGTTGGACACCTTGGACACGTGCGAAGAGACCTCGGAAGAACGGATGGCCTCGCTGATGTCCTCGTCATCGGCGTACACCTTCGGATCGTCCGGATCGACGCTGATGTCGAAATGGCCGTCGGTGAAGAATTCGCCGACGGTTTCGGTGACGAGCTGCTCATCGATGGTTTCGGCATCCAAATCGATGCCTTTGTGCATGCACCACCAGGCGCAGGCACGGTACATCGCGCCTGTGTCGAGGTATGCGAAACCATAATATTTGGCCAGTGCCTTGGACGTGGATGATTTGCCGACGCCCGCAGGCCCATCAATAGCTACACGGATCACAGTCCCACCGCCTTGGATAGAGAACGGACCTCAGCCTGCGACAACACGCGATACGTGCCGCTTTTCAGGTCGCCGAGTTTGATCGGACCGATCTGCGTGCGTACCAGACGCTTGACGGGAAAACCGATCGAGCCGAAAATACGGCGCACGATGCGGTTCTTGCCCGAATGCAGCACGACCTTGACCAACGTGCTTTCGCGGCTGGAGTCGAGAATAGCGCAGCGGTCGAGTTTGATCCACCCATCGTCGAGCTTCACGCCCGTGGTGACGAGCCTGCGGCACACCTGACCGCTGATGCGTCCTTCCAGCGTGGCGATGTAGGTCTTTTCGACCTCATATTTGGGGTGCATGACGTGCTGGCTCAGTTCGCCGTCGTTCGTCATGAGGATTAGGCCTTCCGAATCATAATCCAGACGGCCCATGTGGAAAATACGCTCGTACTTGTCTCCGACGATGTCGCGCAAAGTGTAGCGTCCCTTGGGATCCTCCATGGCGCTCAGCACGCGTTTTGGCTTGTTCAACGCAAGCGTGACATGGTTCGGGTTCACGCGCACGCGAGAACCGTCGACACGGACCTCCTGACGTTTCGGATCGACTCGGGTGCCAAGTTCGGTAATCAGCTCGCCATCGATCTCAACGCGACCATCGGTGATGATTTCCTCGCATTTACGGCGCGAGCCGAAGCCCGCCTGAGCGAGAAGTTTCTGCAGGCGAATGCCTTCATTGTCATGATTGTGCGCCTTGGCGGCGCGAGAATATGCGTTTGGCATCGTTCTCCCAACGTGGCCGGATAATACTTACAGGGACTGCTGGTAGTATGGCAGTCGTTTGGCGGCTTTCATAAAAACCGCAACTTGTCCACTATATGACAGAGGAAAGACTATGACTGCTGTTGAAGCAACGTCCGTAACAGAGGAAGAACAGAGCAAGCCACTGGCCCTTCGCGTAGGCGCGGAGCTGGTGGGAAGCTTCATCATCTGCTTCGCCATCTACTCGATTTGCACGCTTGGTTCCGCGATCTACGGCGTGAATATGGCGTTCATCGCCTTGCTGACAGGTTTGGTGTACGCCGCCGCCACCCTGATATTCGGCACGATTTCCGGCGCCCAGTTCAATCCGGCAGTCTCCGTTGCGGCGATGCTGTCCGGCAAAACCCATGTGCTTGACGGAGTGCTCTATATTATCGCTCAGGTGCTGGGTGGTATCGGCGCAGGCGCCGCCATCCGCTTCCTGCTGCCGACATCCGAGCAGGTAACGCTGAAAATCTGGCTGACGCCGGTCATTAACGGTTTTGACAAGAATTCCGTCTCCTATGCCACGCTCGGCAACTATGGCGTGTCCTTCAGCATCACTCTGGCCATCGCCGTTGAACTCGTCGCGGGCATCATCATCGTCGCCACCGCGCTCAACACCACCAGTGAATCCGGAAAGACCAATACCAGCCATGCCATCGCCATGGGTCTCGCCTACGGTGTCGGCGCCGCAATCTCCTATCCGGTAACAGGCGCCGCTCTGAATCCGGCTCGTGCCACTGGCATCGCCATCTTCACCCAGAATCAGGGCCTTTCCCAAGAGCCTCTGCAGCAGCTATGGGTGTTCTGGATCTGCCCGATTCTCGCAGCCGCCATCGTCTCGCTTGTGGCCATAGTCGCGTCCATGATCGGCACCAAGAAAAACGTTTCGGAAGCCGAGCAGGATTCCGAAACGCTGGAGACCATAGCCGACGACGCGTCAGACGATGCCGACGGGCACGAGGGCGAGCAGGATGAACAGTCCGACGCCCAGACCGATGCCGATGAAAGCGTCGAAGCCAACTGAACGGACTTTCCAAGGACTACGCTCGCGCATTACGAGTCTGATTAGTCCTGTTATGATGGCCGTCACCGCGATTACCGTGGTGGCGGCTTTTACATGGCCTAAGACCGCAAGCACTGTGGCTATAACCACCATTGCCGCAACAATCCATTCAAACCACGGCTTGCCTTCATGGTCTTCGGAAACGTAGGGATGACTCATATCGCAGGCCTTTCGTTATATGTCAACGCGCGTCCGCGCACGGAACGCAATCATAATAATAAAACGTGGCGTCCGAAACCAGCGAATGGTTTCGGACGCCACGTCATTTATCGCGCCGCGACGCTCCCAGCTTGCCGGTCGACGCTTCCACTGAACTCAGTGGAAGAAGTGTCGGGTACCGGTCACATACATGGTGACGCCGGCCTTGCGGGCCGCCTCGAACACTTCCTCATCACGAATGGACCCACCAGGCTGGACGATGGCCTTGACACCGGCGTTGATCAGAATCTCGGCACCATCGGCGAACGGGAAGAACGCGTCGGACGCGGCCACTGCTCCCTTGGTGCGGTTGGCTCCGTCAGCCAGCGTGTTGGCACGCTCGACGGACAGATTGGCGGAATCCACACGATTGACCTGGCCCATGCCGATGCCTACGGTTGCCTGATCGTGAGCGATAAGTATGGCGTTGGATTTGACGCACCGGATGGCACGCCATGCGAACACCAGATCCCTGACGGTTTCAGCGTCGGCCGGCTCGCCGGAAACCAGCTTCCACGCGTTCGGATCGTCGCCTGGAGCGTCAATCAGATCGGTGGACTGCACGAGCAGACCGCCGTCAATCTGACGGAACTGGGTCTTGGTCTTCGGAGGCTCAGACACCTTCAGGATACGCAGGTTCTTCTTCTTGGTCTGGAGCAGTTCAAGCGCATCGGCGTCGTAATCGGGCGCGACGATGACTTCGGTGAAGATTGGACGAACACTTTCGGCCATTTCCATGGTGACCTTGCTGTTCGCAGCAATCACACCGCCATAGGCGCTCATCGGATCGCATGCGTGCGCCTTCTTGTGCGCCTCTGCCACGGTAGCGCCGATGGCCAGACCGCATGGATTGTTGTGCTTGACCACTGCGACGGCGATCTGAGGCGCGAAATCCCACACGGCACGCCATGCGGCGTCGGCATCGACGTAATTGTTGTAGCTCATCGGCTTGCCGCCAAGCTGTTCGGCGTGTGCGAAGCCGTTCTGGTTGAGCGGATCCAGATACAGCGAAGCCTGCTGGTGAGGGTTCTCGCCGTAACGCAGCACGTGCGCACGGTCCCACGTACGGGTGAACGTGGCCGGGAACTTGGCCTCATTCACTTCGGTCTCGCCTTCGGAAACCGGCTGTTCGATGGACGCCGGCTTCGGCCAATGCTTCGCGGTCCACTCGTTGATGGTGGCGTCGTAGGCGGCCGTATGGGCGAACGCCTTTCCTGCGAGCCAGCGACGCTCATCAAGGGAGAAGCCCTCGCCGTTCTCGATGCGGGAGGCGACGAGTGCATAATCGTTCGGATCGGTAATGATGGCGACGGTGGCGCTGTTCTTGGCTGCGCCACGCACCATGGACGGACCGCCGATATCGATCTTTTCGATGGTGGCGGCTTCGTCAGCTCCGGAGCGGACCGTGTCGGCGAACGGATACAGATTGACGACCACCAGATCGAACGGCTTGATGCCAAACTTCTCGAGCTGGGAGGCATGGTCGGGGTTGGTCATGTCGGCGAGGATACCGGCATGGATATGCGGGTCAAGGGTCTTGACGCGGCCATCAAGGCATTCCGGGAAACCAGTGACTTCGGAGACCTCGGTCACTTTGACACCCAGCTCAGCCAGACGCTTCGCGGTGGAACCGGTGGAAACCACCTCGGTGCCCGCCTTGATGAACGCTTCGGCAAGCACCTCGATGCCTTCCTTATGGAAGACTGATACCAGAGCCCGTCGTATCGGTCGATTCGTTGTTGTCACCCTGATCCTCCTTGTTATTGTTGTTCGAGGCGACCGTGCGAAGCGCACGTGTTTCCTCACGGCTGTTTTCCGTGGATTCGGGGGCGGTCTCCCTCTTTCCACGTTCGCGTATACGCTTCATCATCCAGCGTATGGCGAAAAATATGCTCACGGCCACCAAAGTCAGCAGCCATGCGGAGAACAAACCCATGGCGGTGGGTTGTCCCACCTTACGGGTTGATGCGATCACGTCTACGCCGACGTGCGCAAGATGTTTCGATCCCAAGCCTCCGTTTCCCAAGGCGAACAGCAAGCTGGAAGCCACGGACACGACGGCGCTGGTAATCGAAAAAGCAGCAATCGGATAGGCAAAACTCAGCACAACGCGTTTGACGTCGATGTTCCGTCCTGATTCACCTACTCTGATATGGAATCCCTTATTAAACAACATGACGACCATGCCGGTAGCAAAAGCGGATGCCAATGGTATGCACATCAGCGCGATTCTCACCCAATCCGTCTCAACCGCCTGTGGCATCATACCGAAAAGAGGCAAGGCGGGGAGCCCGTCACCCTGTCCGGTCCATAATGTGAATTCGGCTAAATCGCCGATTGAGAAGCCGGCGCCGAAAGTCCATGAGACAGCCCAAATCATCAGATTCGGAAGCCATGCGAGCATACTGATCGTGGTAAGAATACGAGACCCGTTCTGCATGCCCGAAAGTTCATATAGCTTCGCTATCGATGATTGATTGCTTATTGCCCAAAAAACAACGACGATCAGACCGACCAGCAGATACGCCGCCTCCAGCAGCAGCCCTAGGACGGAACCGATGACCATGGTCTTTCGCACCGGCGATGACACATGAGATCGAATCCATTCGGTACAGGCTTGGGTCCATGACGCATTCGGAATCGCCGCGACCGCATATCCGAGGATGAAAACAAGCGCCGTTTTGATGGCGATCATCGTCATCGAATCAACGATTTCGATATTTATGCTTCTGGCGAAGAAGATGTTTACGGCTTCCCAAAAGACCAGACCGGCCGCGAATCCACGCAGACTCGTGCCGAATCTTCTGGCGAGCTGCGCGATAAGGGCGATAAGCAGTACCGTCAAAAGCAACGGCACAATCGTCAACGTGATGGCATCAGTCTTGAACCCGATACCTTGGCTGAGCAGCACCAACGCCTCGGTAAGAGGCACCGAGAAGGCGGAGAGATTGTCCCCGCCTTCTTCCATGGATATGACCAGAAGCATTAGGGCCATATAGCAGCCCAAGGCAACGGCGTAAATAATCATGGACACTGCCGCGACGGCAAGCCCTTTCAGCCAATACTTCAGGTTCGTCATCATAGCGATTGGGAAGCGAGCACCTCTCGCATGATTTCAGCGGTCTGTCCGGGAGTACGACCGACACGGATGCCAACGGCCTCAAGGGCTTCTTTCTTATCCTGCGCGGTGCCCTTGCCGCCGGAAACGATGGCGCCGGCATGGCCCATCTGCTTGCCTTCCGGCGCGGTGAATCCCGCGATGTAGGCCACGACGGGCTTGGTCATATGTTCGGAAGCCCACTTGGCAGCGTCCTGTTCGGCGCTGCCACCGATTTCGCCGATCATGACAACGGCTTTGGTGGCTTCATCGTTCTCAAAGGCTTCCAAAGCCTCCTGCAAGGTCGTGCCGACGATCGGATCGCCGCCCGCGCCAAGGCATGCGGTGAAACCGATGTCAGACAGCTCCCCCATCAGCTGATAGGTCAACGTTCCGGACTTGGACACCAAACCCAACGGGCCGCGGGACACGATGCCATCTGGAATAATGCCGAGGTTGCAGCCCTTGGCGTCCTTAGAAGATGGCAGCGTCAACAGACCAGGACAATTCGGCCCAACGATGCGCACGCCCTTACGCAAGGCCAACTCGACGAAATACGCGCTGTCCGCCACCGGAATGCCTTCGGTGATGACGACAATCAGTTCGATGCCGGCTTCAATGGCCTCAACGACGGCGTCCTTGGCGAAGCGCGGCGGCACGAACACGACGCTTGCTTTGGCTCCAGTGGCTTCGATGGCTTCAGAGCAGTTGGCGAACACGTGAATGGTGGCGTCCTCGCCATTTTTGGCTTCAGGGAAGGTGACGTCCAGCCCAGCCTTGCGGGCGTTCACGCCACCGACGATGTTGGTGCCGGCCTTGAGCATGCGGGCCGTGTGGGTCATGCCCTGATGCCCGGTCATGCCCTGGACGATGACCGGAGCGCCATCTTCAATGAAAAGCGTCATTTCAGCGAACCTCCTTGGCCGCGAAACGTGCGGCCTGCTGTGCGGCTTCCTCCATGGTCTGAGCGACGTGCAGGTTGGCGCGGCCGGCTTGGGCCAAAATGTTCAGACCTTCCGCCGCCGCATTGCCATCGAATCGCACGACGATAGGCTTGCTGCTGCCAAGTTCGTCAAGCGCCTCGAGAATGCCCTTCGCGACCTGTTCACACGAGGTGATGCCACCGTACACATTGATGAGCACGGATTCGACCTGCGGGTCGGACAGCACGATTTCAAGACTATTCGACATCACTTCGGCGGAAGCGCCTCCGCCGATGTCGAGGAAGTTTGCGGGCTTGACATTCGTGCCCTGATCCTCGCCTGCGCCTGACACCGCGTCAAGAGAGCTCATGACGAGTCCCGCACCATTGCCGATCACACCGACGGAACCCTTGAGATGCACATAATGCAGTCCATGTTCGCGGGCTTTTTGCTCATATGGATCGACATGAATCGGATCGGTGAAACGTTTCCAACCATCATGGCGGAACGATGCATTGTCATCAAGGGAGATCTTGGCGTCCAGCGCGCACAACGACTTGGAAGATTCGTCATCCGGATCGCCGATTTTTGCAAGCGGGTTGATTTCCACAAGCGTGGCGTCGTTCTCCTTGAAGCAACGCCACATTTTCAGCAGAATCTGCGCGGCCTGATCAACATCGGCATGATAGAAGCCGATGCTTTCAGCCATCTTGGTGGCCGCTTCCAAATCGAAATCGTCAAGAGCATCGATATGCAGACGCTTCACGGATTCCGGATGCTCTTTGGCGATTTCCTCAACCTCAGTACCGCCATTCGCAGTGGCGAGCACGTCGAAATCACGAGAGGACCGGTCCACTGAGATGGAGACGTAATACTCGTGAAGGATGTTCTTCGCCTCGGCCACCAGCACGCCGCTGACCTTGTGCTTGTGAATGGTCATCGGCAGAATGTCTTCCGACGCGAGAATGGACTCGTCACGGGTCTTGGCGAGCTTGACTCCGCCGGCCTGGCCACGGTGTCCAATCTTCACCTGCGCCTTAATCACATTGGGATATCCAATCTGGTCGGCCGCTTCGGCGACTTCATGGGAGTTCTGGGCGAATATTGCCTTAGGAGTCGGGATACCCTGTTCTTCGAGCAATTCCCTGGCTTGATACTCATAGAGATCCATGGATCATTCCCTTTGGTTGTTTGTTCTGAATGGTTGACGAAAACGGAGTTATCAGGCAGGCATGCACACCAGCGAGCTTGTCGGATAATCGCCTAGCGATTTCATGCCGTCAATACCGGTAAGTTCCATGACGAAGCTGAATCCAGCAACGACGCCTCCGCACTTCTCGATGAGGCTACGCGCCGCATTGGCGGTTCCACCGGTGGCGATCAGATCGTCGACGATCAATACGCGCACTCCCTCATGGACAACGTTGGTTTCGATTTCCATTGACGCCTGACCATATTCGAGGTCATAGCTTTGCGACATGGTTTCTGGAGGCAATTTGCCGGCTTTACGGACCGCGATAAACCCCTTTCCGAGACGGGCGGCCAACGCTGGACCGAACAGGAATCCACGGGCTTCAAGGCCGGCGACCATGTCGAAATCATCGACGTCTACTGGCAATGCCGCTTCAAGGGCCCCCATCAAAATACCGAACGCGCGCGCATCAGCCAACACCGGCATGAAATCGCGGAATAGGATGCCCTCCTTCGGAAAGCCCGGAATAGTACGTATTTTCGATACAAGATATGCTGCGTCTTCGGCTCCAACTTTGTTCAAGCCCGAAACGGTGATATCCGATGCTGCCATGACAGTGGTTTCCTTCTACCTTGGTTTACGGCACTTTGAATTATAGGTTTCCCGTGCGAAAAAGAACGGCGAAAACCTCAAAAATGAGATTTTCGCCGTCTAAAAATCAAAGAAATCAATCGTTCTTCTGCTCGTCAATGGGCTGCTGAATAACATCGGCATCCTGTGCGGGCTCTTCAGTCGCGTCGACGACAGGCTTCTGGTCGGGCTCGTCTTCCTTGGATAGCGGATTGCCGTTCTCATCGACCTCATCATCATGCACGTATGCCGGACGGACATATTCACGGCTGATGGCGTTGAAGCCGAAACGCAGTTGCGATCCTTCGGAATCAACGACGATCTCCTCGTATTCCGTATCGACGGAAACGACCTTGCCGATGATGCCACCGATGGTGATCACTTCAGTGCCGGGCTGCAGACTAGAACGGAAATTCTGACGTTCAGCTTGCTGCTGCTTGGCTTTCTTGGACTGCCAGAACATCATGCCGAACATTACAACGATAAGAACAACGAGAAAAAGGATATCCAAAATAAACTCCTCGGAGTCAGGGTCTCAACCGGAACACATTACTCAAGATGTGAAGTCTATGACATCTTATTGACATCATATGCGGATTCGTCGGGAGTAATACCAAGATGCTCCCATGCCTTGCGCGTGGCCACGCGGCCTTTCGGCGTGCGGATGAGGAAGCCCTCACGTACCAGATACGGTTCGCATACCGTTTCCACCGTTTCCGACTCCTCGCCCACCATGGCCGCCAGATTGTTCAAGCCGACGGGGCCTCCGTTGAAATTGGTGACGATGGCCTTAAGCACTGCTATATCCAGACGGTCAAGACCTTCGGTATCGATCTGATAAAGCGCCAACGCCTCCTTGACATCATCGGGACGCACCGATTCGAGATCGTGCACGATGGCCCAATCCCTAACACGACGAAGCAGGCGGTTGGCAATTCTCGGCGTGCCGCGGGAACGCATGGCCAGTTGGCGAGCGGCCCCGTCCTCCAACTGGATTCCCAACACTGCGGAGGAACGCTCAATCAGCTTTTCAAGCTCCTCATGCGGGTAGAAATCCAGATGCGCCGTGAAACCGAACCGCGCACGCAGCGGCGAGGGAAGCATGCCCTCTCGCGTGGTGGCACCGATAACCGTAAACCGAGGCAATGTCAGCGGAATGGATGAAGCTCCAGGGCCTTTGCCGACCATCACATCAACACGGAAATCCTCCATGGCGATGTACAGCAGTTCCTCGGCGGCACGGGGCAGACGGTGGATCTCATCGATAAAGAGCACCTCGCCGGCGTCCAGCGAACTCAGAATCGAAGCCAAATCACCAGCATGTTGGATGGCGGGACCGGAAGTGACGCGGATTGGAACTTCCAATTCATTGGCCACAATCATGGCCAAAGTGGTTTTGCCAAGTCCCGGAGGCCCCGCAAGCAGGATATGGTCCGGAGGAACGTCACGTTTTCGAGCAGCATCGAGGAAAAGCTGCAACTGCGCTTTGAGACTTGGCTGTCCGATGAATCCCTCGAGGATATGAGGACGAAGCTCCTCGTCGCTGACCGGTTCGTTGCCGACGGGTGCGGCGGAAACCATACGGAGGGATTCCTCGTTCGCCCCGGTGTTCGGCTGTTCGAATGTATCAGTGTTCGTCATAATGGTCCGTTTCATCTACCTCTATCCAACGATGTCAGCGCGAGCTTCAGCACGCGTGGAACATCCTCGGCGTTCAACGGCGTCTCGATTTGATTATCGGCGCAAACCGTCTGCACCGCATGGACAGCGTCCTGCTGGTGCCATCCCAAAGACATCAGACCTTCGACGACCTGTTCGGCCCCAGTGTCTTCAGGAGTCGAAGCGGTTGCGGAAGAACCCTCGATCTGGCTCAGATCAATGGAACCTTTCAGTTCGAGGATGATTTTCTGCGCGCCTTTCTTGCCTAATCCCGGAGCCTTGGCCAACGCAGTGGCATCACCATCCGCCACAGCCCTCGCAAGTCGATCGGGAGGCAAAGTGGACAGCAACGATAGCGCGACTTTCGGTCCGATGCCACTGACCTTCTGCAATTGCAGGAACATGCGTTTCGAGGCCAGCGTGCCGAAGCCGAATAAAGTGATGGCGTCCTGGGACACATTCAACGAAGTGTAGACCTTGATTTCCTGGCCGGCGTGCATGGAAGCCAAGTCGGCGGATGGCATCCTGACCTCGTAGCCGACTCCCCCGACCTCGATAATGGCCGATGCGGCGTCTACCGACTCCACATGGCCACGTAGCATGCCAATCATTATGGACGTCTCCTTCGCACAGGTCTAGAACATCTGTTCGATACAGCTTACATGCCTCTGCGGACGCCTTGTCTGCGCGCTGCTTTTTGCGAAGCCTGCGCCCACTGTCGTTGCGCCGCCGTGAGATGCTGTTCGCGTTCGCCGCCTTGCAGCGCACCAGCCGGACGCAACGCGTGACAGATCGCAATAGCCAGCGCGTCAGCCGCATCAGCCGGCTTTGGCAGCGTGTTCAATCCCAATATCCGCGCCACCATACGTTCCATCTGGATTTTCTCTGCTTTGCCGTTGCCGGTGATTGCAAGCTTTGATTCCGTCGGCGTATGCAACGCTACAGGAATGCCGCGTTGCGCCGCAGCGAGCATCGCCAACCCTGCCGCCTGTGCGGTTCCCAGCACCGTGTTACGGTTTTCTTGCGCGAACACTCGTTCGATGGACACCGCATCGGGAGCAAATCGTTCGATTTTTTCCACCAAGCCGTTGTAGATGGCCAGCAGACGCAGATCCTGGGAGGTTTTTGGATCGGAACGCACCACATCCACGTGGATAAAAGAAAGCCGGCGGTATGCGCCGGCTTCAATCACGCCGACCCCGCAGCGAGTCAGCCCGGGGTCGACGCCAAGAATAATCACGCTGGATTACTCCTCGTCAAGCTGGGCCATGACCTCGTCGGAGGCGGTCCAGTTGGAGTAGATGTTCTGGACATCGTCCAGATCATCGAGGTTATCGATGAGCTTGGAGACCTTCTGGGCATCCTCAAGGCTCAGCTCGACCTCGTTCTTCGGCATCATGACCAGATCAGCGGAATCGTAATCGAAACCGGCGTCCTGGAGAGCCTTGCGCACGTCGATCATGTCGGACGGATCGGTGATGACGGTGAATACCTCACCATCGTCGGTCACGTCTTCGGCACCGGCTTCGGCGGCCTTCTCGAACAGGTTGTCGAAGTCAACGCCTTCGGCCGGAACAACGATCTGTCCCTTGCGTTCGAAGTTGAAGCTCACGGAACCAGTGGTGGCCAGGGAGCCATTGCCCTTGGTCAGGGTGGAACGCACGTCGGCGGCCGCACGGTTGCGGTTGTCGGTGAGGCATTCGATGATCAGGCCAACACCTGCCGGGGCGTAACCCTCGTACACGATGTCTTCATAGTTGGCGCCGCCGGCTTCCTCACCGGAACCACGCTTGACGGCGCGCTTGATGTTGTCGGCCGGCATGGAGGCCTTCTTGGCCTTGTAGATGGCGTCATACAGGGACGGGTTGCCGTCGGGATCGCCGCCACCCATACGTGCTGCGATCTCGATGTTCTTGATCAGCTTGGCGAACAGCTTGCCGCGCTTCGCGTCGATGGCGGCCTTCTTGTGCTTGGTGGTCGCCCACTTGGAATGACCTGACATAATGCTCCTAGGCAGGTTGCGGATGTTTCAAACGAAATGATTCTAAAGCGGTTCGCCGACAAAATGCCGAATACGAACCTGTGGCATTTCGCTTTTCGAACTTTTGGATGGGGTCTGCCCCCGGCTGTGACTACCGCCGATATGTTTTCTCCCCTATGACCATTTGGCGCTTGGCTTCGAAGATGCGTTGGAATACGGTGACTAATCCCAATCCGGCCAACAGTATCATGGCGATGGCGAGCCACAATCCCTGACGCGTCAATCCGGTGATGGCCATGCCCACCAGAATGATGGTCAAGCGATCGGCACGAGTGGCGATGCCGTTTTTCACCTCATAGCCGACTGATTCGGCACGAGCACGGGCATATGAAGTGACGAACGATGTCATCACGGCCACCGCGGCGGCGGCGATACCGATCATGCTCGTATAGTCAGGCGTGTTGTCGATGGCCGTATGCCACCAGTCACGATGCATAAGAAAGAAGATGATCACGCCTACGAGCATCGCCCAATCAGCGATGCGATCGAGCGTGGAGTCGAGAAAAGCCCCGAATTCGGTCCCACCCGTGGTAAGCGCGGCGATCGAGCCATCCAACGAATCGGCAAGCACAAGCAGAGTCAGAACAACCGCTCCCCCAAATAGCCATCCGGTCACACCGGTGGCGATGGCCACGACGATGGTGCCGACAGCACCAATCACCGTCACCGCATTGGCGGTCAGTCCTATGGCGATCAACGCTTTGGCTATTGGCTCGATGAGTTTTTTGAACGGCGCACGAAGATGCTCAAGCATGTGTTACTTCCTTCTCGATGAGAAAATGAGAAACGGCGCACAAACCTCTTGTCGAGATTCGTGCGCCGTTTCACGGTTCATGGTCGCGTGCGACTTGTTGCCACCGGTCTCGCTCAGTCGGCGAGGGCGGCCTTGAAGTCGTCTGCGGTGTTGACCTGGACGCGCTTCTTGATTACGGTCAGAATGTTCGCCTTCGCCTCATCGACCGGCACGCCGTTCAACTGGCTGCCGTCGCGGAAGCGGAAGCTGACCGCGTTGTTGTTCATATCCTCTTCGCCGACGATGAGGATGAACGGCGCCTTGGACTTGGATGCGTTGCGAATCTTCTTGCCGAAGCGATCGTCGGACAGGTCGATCTCGCAACGGACGGTCTTCTCTTCCAAGCTGGCGATGAACTTCTGCAGGTGCGGGGCGAACTCGTCCGCGACCGGCACGCCAAGCACCTGGACCGGGGCGAGCCACGCCGGGAAGGCGCCCGCGTAATGCTCAAGCAGCACCGCGAAGAAGCGTTCGATGGAGCCGAACAGCGCGCGGTGGATCATCACCGGACGCTGGTGCGTGCCATCGGCGGCGATGTATTCGAGCTTGAAACGTTCCGGAAGGTTGAAGTCGAGCTGGATGGTGGACACCTGCCAGGTACGTCCGATGGCGTCACGGGCCTGCACGGAGATCTTCGGACCGTAGAAGGCTGCGCCGCACGGATCGTCGACCAAGTCCAAACCGGATTCCTTGGCGACCTCGGCCAGCGTGTTGGTGGCTTCCTCCCAAATCTCGTCGGAACCGACGTACTTGTGCGGATCCTTGGTGGACAGCTCCAGATAGAAGTCATCCAGACCGAAGTCCTTCAACAGGCCGAGCACGAAGGTAAGCAGGCTCTTAAGCTCGTCCTTCATCTGCTCGCGGGTGCAGTAGATGTGGGAATCATCCTGAGTCAAGCCGCGCACGCGGGTCAGGCCATGCACTTCGCCGGACTTCTCATAACGGTACACGGTGCCGAATTCGAACAGGCGCAGCGGCAGCTCACGGTAGGAACGCTGGCGGGACTTGAAGATCAGGTTGTGCATCGGGCAGTTCATCGGCTTCAGGTAGTAATCGAAGCCTTGCTTGATGACGTTGCCGTTCTCGTCCTTCTCCTCGTCCAGACGCATCGGCGGATACATGCTGTCCTTGTACCACTGCAGGTGGCCGGAGGTCTCATACAGGCCGCCCTTGGTGATGTGCGGGGTCTGCACGAAGCTGTAGTGGTGCTTGCGGTGCATCTCACGGGAGTAGTCCTCCATGGCGTTGATGACGGCCGCGCCCTTCGGATGGAAGACGGCAAGGCCCGGACCGATCTCATCCGGGAAGGAGAACAGGTCCATTTCCGCGCCGAGCTTGCGGTGGTCGCGCTTGGCGGCCTCCTCCAGACGGGTCTGGTATGCCTTCAGGTCCTCCTTGGTGGCGAAGGCGGCGCCGTAAATGCGCTGCAGCATCGGATTGGCCTCGCTGCCGCGCCAGTATGCGGCGGCGGAACGCTCGATCTTGAACGCCTTGATGTAACGGGTGTTCGGCAGGTGCGGACCACGGCACAGGTCCTTCCAAACCACATTGCCTTCACGGTCGACGTTATCGTAGAAGCTCAGTTCCTTGCCGCTGATTTCGGTGGCGGCTTCCGGGTCAAGATGCGCTTCCTTATCCTTGATAAGTTCAAGCTTGTAGGGCTGGTCGGCTTCCTCGGCAAGAGCCTCTTCCTCGGTCACCACGCGGCGGCGGAAGGACTGGGAGGACTTGATAATGCGCTGCATGCGCTTTTCGATTTCCTTGAGGTCCTCCGGAGTGAAAGGAGTCTCGACATCGAAATCGTAGTAGAAGCCGTCTTTGATGACCGGTCCAACACCAAGCTTGGCGTCAGGGCGAATCTCCTGCACGGCCTGGGCCATGACATGGGTTGCGGAATGGCGCATGATGGCCACACCGTCCTCGCTATCGAGCGCGATGGGTTCCACAACGTCGCCGTCGTGCAGCTCGGTATAGAGATCGCGGGGTTCGCCGTTCAAACGCACCGCGATGATGTTCTTGTCGTCGGAGAAGAGCTGGACGCCGGTCTGGTCTGCCGCCACCTCCTTCTTTTCGCCGTTGAGTGTGATGGAGATGGTCTGTTCAGCCATGAGTTGTCCTTTGCTATCGGGGTCCGCGTTACCAATGTGCAGGCCTGGACTATATATCAACGATGAACAAGATAGGGTCAAGCGCAGACAACGGCACGCCATTTCGGTGAACGGAAGAACAACGCTGATTGAATGTCGCGAAAGGAAAGGTCCTTTACTGTTTACTGTCCGATGACGTGCGCATATGTATACTGCGGAGCCTGACGTGTGGACTTGATCATCACTTTGTCAGAGGGGCTGACCGATACCGTAGCGCCATACTTCACTTTGAGCCGCGACCCGACGCCACCGGCCAGATTGACCGCGTTCTGCAGATTGTCGCTGTCGCCGATCGCGCGAATGGTGAATGGGGATTTCAGTTTGGTGCCGTCGCAGACGAGACTGCCGGCCGTGCCACTGATGTAAGTACTGGTTACCACGCGGACATTGTTGATCTCAATGACCTCGGCACCACTGTTGCGCAATTCCTCAAGCAACGTGAACAATATCGCGGAGTCAATCTTCTGTTTGGAACCCTGCGATATGCGGATGACCACGCCTTCTCCCGTAGCCGCGAGACGGCCGGATAGGATGCCGTTGGTCTGTGCGTTCTGCTTGGCGATTTCCGCGGCCTTCTCATTTTTGTCCGCGGTGTCTTTCAAAGCGTTCAGCTGGCTGGAGAGTTCGTTCTTACGCTGTTCGAGCTTTTGGACCTGAGCATTGGTCTCGCTGATGAGCTTGGTTAATTCATCTTCGCTCATCGTCTCATAGGTGGATGTCGTGTTGTTTATCTGGATCACATAGCCGAAGCCAAGCAAGGCGCACAATATCGTGACCAGAATGCTGGAATACAGTCGGGTTCGTGTGACCTTCGCATCAAGTGAGATTCGCTTCTTGGCCTTGACCATGGGGAACGCACCGGTTTGGGTGCTGTCATTGTTCTGGTCCTTGACCCTCTGCTCATGAATTCTGGACAGCATGTCCTTGCTGTTCGCGTCTTGTCCGCTCATACCGCATCAACCTTTAAAGATGAAGCGTCGGATGGAGGACACATTGGTAAAGATTCGTATGCCGAGCACTACGATCACTGCGGTCTGCAGCTGGGAGCCGACTCCCAACTGGTTGCCGAGGAACACCAGCAGCGTCGCGGTGATGACATTCGAGAAGAAGGAGATCACGAACACTTTATCGGAAAAGCTGCGTTGGAAATACGCGCGTGCGGCGCCTAGCAACGCATCCAACGCGGCCAATACCATAATCGGCAGATACGGTTGGAGCTCGATGGGGATGTCCGGACGAACGAATACACCGATTACCACGCCGATGATAAGTCCCAAGACAGCTGCCATTACTTGTCCTTCCTCACATGCGTCGTGTCGCCAGCCACTGCAGCATCAAGTGTAATCGATTTGCTTTTGCTTATCTGCGGATAGATGCCGGCCTTTTTGAAATCGTCATACAGTTGTTTCTGCGTTGTCTTGCTTACCGATTTCGCCAAGGTCGCCTGATTGCCTATCGCCTCGATTCGATATGGGCTTTGCACCGAATTGACTCCGATGAGAATCGTCGATCCGGCGGTTCGAATCGAGGTTTGCACGCCAAGGCGGTTGCCGTTGATCGCGATCGCCTCCGCTCCGGATTGCCATAGCAAGGAGACAAGCAGCTGCAAATCGGAATCGGTGACGACTCGAACCTGGCTGCCATTTTCTCTTGGCAGTGAGGAGTCGGCATTGTCGCCGCTGACGGAAAGCGGGTTGGCTACGGTCAGGACAATGCCTTCCCCTTGCACCGGAAGCGTTCCATTGACCATTTCATCATCCTGCATCGTCTGGTTTAGGGACCAGCTTGCCAAGGATTCCGATTCAGATTCGATTTGCGACCGCAAGTCGTTGACATCCTTGGTGAGGTCGCCGACCCGCTTCGTTTGTTCGGTCAGCTGGCTTGCCAACTGCTTGCGTACTTCTTTGCGTGGGTCAGTGCTCAGCTGGCGCACGAAAACGCTTCCCGCGGCACCCACAGCGATGCAGATGAGGAACACCAGAATCCTGGTGGCCCAAATCGAAACCGCCGAACGTTTTTTAGTGGCCAGGCGGGAGTCCGAATACAGGACATCCATCGGACGATTGGTCAAATCGTCAATAAGCCGAAGCGAATCGTCATCGACATGTCTATGGCGTTGCGGCATGGCGGGCATGGAGGCCGGTTGCACATGATGGGATGACAGGCCGGCGAAGGATGACGAAAAAATGGCACGATGCTTTGTGGGTACGTTCTCCGGGGAAACGGGGAACAACGCGAAACGTGGAGCATCGGACTTCATATATGCGTCAATCCTTACTGTTTGTATCGTTCTTCAACAGTTGGATGCCTTGGCGCATGTAGATGTACCCTGCAAGCCAATACAGTCCAACGCCCCAGATTCCGGTGGCAAGACCGCATAGATGCAGTGTATCCGCAGCGGAGTTGGACCAGATGTCGGCGAAGATCAACGCGACGATGGCGATAAGCAGCATCGCGGTACCGGCCTTGCCTACGAAATGAACAGGCAATGGGCCATAATCGTGCTGCGCCAAAACCAGTATCAGAACAGCCATGATCAAATCTCGCAGGCCGACGACGATCAGCATCCACCATGGAATGATGTTCGCCACACCCAAAGCAAGAATGCTGCAGAAGATCAGCAGACGATCGGCAATCGGATCGAGAATTTGCCCGATTTTGCTCACCTGATTGAATGATCTGGCGATCATTCCGTCCAAACCATCGGATATCGCCGATAGCGCAAGCACGACCAAGGCGGTCACCATCCTGTGATGAGAGACCAGCATCGCGATAAAAGGAATCGAAATGATTCTCAGCAGGCTGATGAAGTTCGGAACCGTGAAATAGATGTCTCGCGGTTCCGGACTGTATTGCTTCTTAATAATCAGTTTACTCATATTACGAGCAACACTACATTCTTGAAGCCTGCAACGCGGTGACTATTATGCCACGGGCACCAACTTCATACAACTGGTCCATAAGCTGGTTCACCTTCGCCTTCGGAACCACCACACGCACGGCCGCCCACTGCTTATCATGCAGAGGCGAAATCGTCGGGCTTTCGAAACCCGGAGTGATATCCACTGCGGCGGACACCTTCTCGACCGGAATGTCGTAGTCCATAAGCACATTACGCTGGGCAGTGAGCACGCCTTGCAGACGCCTGCTCAGAATCGTCAGACGCTCGTCATCCGCCTCAAGACGAGGGGAACGAATCAATACGGCTTCAGAGTGCATCAGCGGTTCAGCGAAAATGCGCAGTCCCGCATTGCGCAGAGTGGTCCCTGTGGAAACCACATCGGCGATCAGATCGGCGACGCCAAGCTGGACGGACGATTCGACGGCGCCGTCAAGGTGCACGGTTTCCGCGTTGATGCCATGCTCGACCAGATAGTCGTGTACGAGCTTGTCGAATGTGGTGGCGACTCGCTTGCCTTCAATATCCTCAAGCTTGGTAATCGGCGAATCGTTCGGGGCTGCGAAACGGAACGTGGAGGCTCCGAAGCCAAGCTGCATATGCTCCTCCGCATCGGTGCCGGAGTTCACGAGCAAATCATGCCCGGTGATTCCAACGTCGATGGTGCCGCGACCGACATAGACCGCAATGTCGAGGGGACGCAGGTAGAACAACTCAACATCATTGTCGGGATCCTCCACGACCAACTGGCGAGGGTTGCTCCTCAAACGGTAGCCGGCTTCCGCCAGCATGTTCCAGGCGGGTTCGGACAGCATGCCCTTATTAGGCACAGCGATTCTTAGCATGTTTCTCCTCTAAAAAAGGCCACACCTTCAACTGGCATGGCCCCGGGTTTCTCACAGGTTCTTGTAGATGTCCTCGAGTGTGATGCCACGATCGATCATCATGACCTGCAGATGGTAGATGAGCTGGCTCATTTCTTCGGCCGTGCGATCAGCACCCTCATATTCGGCGGCGATCCAGGTCTCTCCAGCCTCTTCGACGATCTTCTTGCCGATGAAGTGCGTGCCTTTGGCAAGCTCGTCGACGGTCAGGGAACCGGCCTGCTTGGTGGCGGCTTTCTCGCTCAATTCCGCGAACAGCGATTCAAAAGTCTTCATATTCGTATGCTTCCTTGTATGGTGGGCGTTCACGCCTTGAAGGCTGCTTCGGCCTTCTCGCGGATGGAGTCGATAGCCTCGGCCGGATTCTCGGCACCGTACACGGCGGAACCGGCGACCAGCACATCGGCACCGGCTTCGGCAACGATATGGGCGGTCTTGGGGCTCACGCCACCATCGACCTGGATCTTCGTCTTCAGGCCACGGCGGGTGATTTCGTCACGCAGACGACGAACCTTGGCCATCTGGTTGTCAAGGAACTTCTGACCGCCGAAGCCCGGTTCGACCGTCATGATAAGCACCATGTCGAATTCGTCAAGGATGTCGAAGATCGGCTCGACCGGTTCGGCCGGACGGACCGCGAAGCAAGCCTTGCAGCCCATGTCGCGCAGCTGACGCGCAAGACGAACCGGAGCATGCGTCGCTCCCATATGGAAGCTGACGGAAGCCGCACCAAGCTTGGCGTATTCCGGAGCCCAACGGTCCGGATCCTCGATCATCAGATGCACGTCGACCGGAAGGTCAGTGACTTGGCAGATGCGAGCTACAATCGGCTCACCCAACGTCAGATTCGGAACGAAATGATGGTCCATCACGTCCACGTGAACGAGATCGGCGTTGGAAATGGCCTTAAGGTCACGTTCCAGATTGCAGAAGTCAGCGGACAGGATGCTAGGTGCGATTTGAATAGTCATGGTTCTCATTCTATGGAAGGTAATCGACTTGATGTTACTTGTTGTCGGACTGGTCATCGGCATATGAGACGGATGAGCCATCGTTTGCCGTGATTTCATCCTTGGTTTTCGTAAGGTTGGCCTTCGCGGTCGGGAGACCGGTTTCTCCATCCTCGACGAGGCTTAGCTCAATCTCGGTGACGGTGCGCAACTTCTCGGCAAGCAGCTCGGTGGACTTTCCCATCTGCTGAATAACGATGAAAGCCACCACGCCAAGCACGAACACCGCCATGGACACCCATACGTTGATGCGCACGCCAAGGAACTCGTGCGCGAAATCAATGCGCAGAGCCTCGATCCAAGTGCGTCCCACCGTGTACCACATGATGTATATGGCGAACAAGGACCCGGCCTTGAGTTTTTTCATGATTTTGGAACCAAGGAAAACGATGAGCGCAGCACCGATGAGATTCCAAATCATCTCATACAGGAAGGTGGGGTGGAACAGCGTGCCTGTCGGGCAGGTCGCTCCGTCATAGCATTGTTCGCTGTGACCGATGGCGCTTCCCTCCATATTCAACTTCAAACCCCAAGGCAAGGTCGTCGGCGCGCCGTAGAGCTCTTGGTTGAACCAGTTGCCCAGACGTCCCACGGCCTGCGCCACGAGCAATCCTGGCGCGACGGCGTCACCGAGCAGAGCCATTGGATAATGCTTGTGACGACACCATGCCCAAGCGGCAAGCGCTCCAAGCAGGACGCCGCCCCAGATGCCCAGTCCGCCATTCCAGATGCGGAACATCTCCACCCAATCGCCGGTCGGTCCGAAGAAACGTTCCGGAGTGGTGATGATGTGGTATATACGCGCACCGATGATGCCGCTCGGCACCGCGACAAGCGTGATGTCGAGAATCTGATCGAAATTACCGCCATATCGTTTCCAATGAACGGTTGTCATCCATACCGCCAGCACGATGCCGAGCAGAATGCACAGCGCGTAGAAATGGATGGTCACCGGCCCGATGGAAAACTGCGAAATGGTGGGTGACGGAATGTAAGCAAGTGTCATGGTTTCCTGATGGTAGTCCACGTATACGATATGGTACGTGGACTACCAGTATGTTGTCTTTGGACTGGTTCAGTTGCGGGCGTTGTGGATGCCTTCGGCAAGCTCCTCAGTCTTCGCCGCCAAGGCCTTGAGACCGGTGGCTTCGTCGACTGCATGCTTGCCGGATTCGTCAAGCATGGTATGCACCAGAGCCGAGCCTACGATGACACCGTCCGCATACGATCCGACACGAGCCCCCTGTTCCGCGGTGGACACGCCGATGCCTACGCACACGTTTTTCGCACCGGCCTTGCGGGTACGGGCGACCAGTTCCTTCGGGGATGCATCGATGGTGGAGCGTTCTCCGGTGACGCCCATGCGGGCGGCAGCATAGACGAAACCCCGCGCATTGTCCGCAACGACTTTCAGACGGTCTTCGGTGGAATCCGGAGATACCAGGAAGATGCGGTCGAGTCCGTGACGGTCGGAGGCTTCGATCCACTCGCCGGCCTCGTCCGGAATGAGATCCGGGGTGATGAGACCGGCTCCACCGGCGTTTTCGAAATCACGTGCGAATCGTTCGACGCCGTAATGGAAGATGAGGTTCCAATAGCTCATGACCAATGGCACTCCCCCGGCGTTCGCCACTGTTTCCACCGCTTTGAATACGTTGGCGATTTTTTCACCATTGTCGATGGCGATTTGCGATGCCGCCTGGATGACGGGACCGTCCATGACGGGGTCGGAATACGGCAGCCCGATTTCGACCGCGTTCACGCCGTGTTCGACCATGGTGCGGAAAGCTTTGAGCGAATAATCCGGATCAGGGAATCCGTATGGCAGATATCCGATGAATGCCGGCTTGTCGGCGGCTTTGAATTCATCGAACATGGTTTCCGTCGGGCTTGGCTTGTGGCTGATGCCGAGTGGCTGGCCGGACGGCGTGGATGATGTTGCGTTCGTCATGATGGTTGCTCCTTTTCTCACTCGCCGTCCGCGTTGTTGCCTTGCGCGCCGTTGGATTCCAAGGCTTTGGCCTGCTCGTCGGTCAGGTATCCGAACCATTTGCCGGCGGTGTTCATGTCCTTGTCTCCACGGCCAGAGATGTTGATGATCATGACCGGATGCTCATACCCTTTGGCCTTGAGGTCTGCAGCTGCCTTGTACGCGCCGGCCACTGCGTGGGAGCTTTCGATGGCAGGGATGATGCCTTCGGTTTCGCACAGATCCTTGAACGCGCTCATGGCTTCCTGATCAGTGGCCCAGGAATAGTTGACGCGGCCGATATCCTTGAGCCATGCATGTTCGGGGCCGACGGAGGCGTAATCCAAGCCTGCGGAGATGGAGTACGTGTCAAGGGTCTGGCCTTCGGGGTTTTCCAACAGATAGCTCTTGGCTCCTTGGAACATGCCCAGTTCACCGGTACCTGGCGCGAATCGAATGGCATGGCGACCGGATTCGGGCCCGTTACCGCCGGCCTCGTAACCGTACAGGTTCACTCGTTCGTCATCGAGGAAGGCGTTCATGATGCCGATGGCATTGGAGCCGCCGCCGACGCATGCGCAGATAGCATCGGGATGGTCGATGCCATACCAATCCTGCAGCTGCTGTTTCGCTTCCTCTCCGATGATCTTTTGGAAGTCGCGCACCATGGATGGGAACGGATGAGGTCCTGCGACCGTGCCGAGCAGATAATGGGTGTCTTTGACGTTGGTGACCCAGTCGCGCAGCGCCTCGTTGATGGCGTCCTTGAGGATGCGATCACCCAAGGTGACTTCGACGACCTCCGCGCCAAGCATGCGCATGCGGGCAACGTTCAGCGCCTGACGGCGGGCATCGATCTGTCCCATGTAGATGCGGCACTTGAGTCCCAGCATGGCACAGACCGTGGCAGTGGCCACACCATGCTGGCCTGCACCGGTTTCGGCGATCACACGGTTTTTGCCCATGCGCTTGACCAGTAGGGCCTGTCCAAGCGCGTTGTTGATCTTGTGGGCGCCGGTGTGGTTCAGGTCTTCACGCTTGAGGAACACACGGGCATCAAGACCGGTTTTCTCCTTGAGCCTCTGCGCGAAACGAGGCGCTTCAGTCAATGGGGACGGACGTCCAACATACTGCTGGTTCAACCGCGCCAATTCCTTATGGAATTCCGGATCGGCCTTGGCTTCCGTATACACGCGTTCAAGCTCGTCGAGCGCCGTGATCAGCGCTTCCGGAACATAGCGTCCGCCAAACTGTCCGAAATATGGTCCTTCATGGCTTGCCAACGGGGTCTGTTCGGATGCCTTCACTCTTGCTCCTGCCTTTACTAATCGTTCCACTGCCTGCTCATGGTTGGCCGCGGTGGCCACGCCTTCTCCCACCAGCACCGCATCCGCGCCGGCACGGGCGTAATCCTCAAGCTCAACCGAACCGAACACACCGGATTCCGCCACGCGAATCACATCGTCCGGCAAATCCGCGGCCAGTTCGTTGTACTTGTTCACATCCACCTTGAGGTCTTTAAGATTGCGGGCGTTGATGCCAATGACCTTGGCCCCGGCATTGATGGCCCGTTGAATCTCCTCACGGGTGTGTGTTTCCACCAGCACCGTCATATTGAGGCTATGCGCGAGATCGAGCAGCGACTTGAGCTTGACGTCGTCCAATGCGGCGACGATGAGCAGCACCAGATCGGCACCATGCGCACGTGCTTCCCAAATCTGATATTCGGTAACGATGAAATCCTTGCGCAGCACGGGAATCCTCACTGCGGCGCGCACCTTGTCGAAATCTTCAAGAGAGCCAAGGAACCGACGGCCTTCAGTCAGCACGGAAATCGCGCTTGCACCTCCCTGCTCGTATTCGCGGGCCAAAGCGGCCGGATCCGGAATATCGCTCAAATGGCCTTTGGATGGGGAGGCACGCTTGATCTCGGCGATGACCGGAATGCCATCCGCCTTCTTCAGCCACTGGCGCGCATCGATTGGCGCTGAAGCCTCGAACGCCATCCGCTTGACCTCAGCGAGCGGCACGTTGTTTTCTCTTGATCGCTGATCCTCGACGGCTCCCGCCACCAATTCATCGAGCACAGACATTACTGCTTCCTTTCACAACACAATTGAACGGTCAGAATGTGACTCACAACTGGCGAAGCTGCGCGGCGATCTGTACCGCTTCAACGCTGGCTGCGGCCTTGTTGCGAGTCTCCTGCCACTCACTGGCCGGCACGGAATCGAGGACGATTCCAGCTCCGGCCTGCACGCTCGCTTCATGGTCGCGAATGAATGCAGTTCGAATGGCGATGGCCATATCGAGGTTGCCTGAAAAATCAAAATAACCGACGGTGCCGCCGTAAATACCACGGTCGGCCGGCTCAAGTTCATCGATAATCTCGATGGCGCGCGGCTTCGGCGCTCCGGACAGCGTCCCCGCGGGGAAGGCGGAAGTGAACACGTCGAACGCCGTCATATGCGGATCGACCTGCCCGGTAACGGTTGAGCAGATGTGCATGATATGGCTGAACCGTTTGATGTCCATCAAGGAAACGACTTCGACGCTTTCCGGACGGCACACGCGGCTCAGATCGTTGCGGGCCAAATCGACCAGCATGATATGCTCGCTGCGTTCCTTCGGGTCTGCCAATAGTTCCTTGGCGAGACGTTCATCTTCCTCAGGAGTGGCGCCTCGTGGTCTGGAACCGGCGATTGGGAAAGACATGGCATGGCCGTTGTCCACCTTGATCAGTGTTTCCGGGCTGGAACCGATGACGTTGAAATCACGTCCTTGAGCATCGGTGAGTGCCATGAAATACATGTACGGGCTCGGATTGAGGGTACGCAGCACACGATACACATCAAACGGATCGGCGGGAGAATCAATATCCAGTCGCTGCGAAATGACCACTTGGAACACATCGCCATCGATGATATGGCGTTTGGCCTCTTCAACGGAACGTTCGTAATCGCTTTTCTCCGTGCGGAATCGCAGTTGGGGCTGGCCGACCGACTCGTCGAGCACATTGACCCGGGCTTCGTTTTCGACGGGTGCGGCAGCCTTGCGCTGCATATCATCCAGACGTGCCAGCGCTTCATCGTAGGCGGCATCGGCACGAGTCGGACGGTCATCGACATTCACGGCATTGGCAATCAGCCATACCGAGCCAGACACGTGGTCGACTACTGCGATGTCCGTGGCGAGAGCCAGAACGGTTTCCGGCTGTCCGGTCTCATTCGGGGCTTCGGCACGGAGCGTCGGTTCCCAATGTCGGATGGAATCCCATCCGACAGTACCAACGAGGCCACTGGTCAGATTCGGCAATCCCTCGACGTGCGGAGCCTTCAATGTCTTCAGCGCGGCATGTGCCACTTCGACAACATCACCGTCGGTGGGCACTCCGACAGGCACCTGTCCCAGCCAATCGGCTTTGCCGTTGTTCGAACGCAGCTGCGCCATGGAATGCACGCCGATGAAGCTGTATCGACTCCACGCTCCGCCAAATTCAGCCGATTCGAGGATGAACGTACCGGAACGGCCTCCTGCGAGACGCTCGTAGAAGCCGACTGGGGTCAATGAATCAGCCAGCAAACGACGTACGATGGGGATGACACGGTAGCCTTGGTCGGCCAATTCATGGAACTGCTCACGGCTTGGCCATGTAGCACCCCACTTGAGGGTCTGTACGCTGCATTCGTTCACCGCTGACCCTCCTGTTCTTTGGTTCGATGGCCCACGACCACAGGCAGCTGTCCGCCTTCTTCAAAACAGGAACGTTTGCCGGTATGGCAAGCCGCTCCCACTTGGTCAACTTCTACCAGAATGGCATCTCCATCGCAATCCAGCGCGAAGGACTTCACATACTGGGCATGTCCCGACGTATCGCCCTTACGCCAATACTCCTGCCTGGACCTCGACCAGAATGTGACGCGTCCGGTGGTGAGGGTACGTCTGATGGCTTCGTCGTTCATATAGCCGACCATCAGTACCTCTTTGGTATCGAACTGCTGGATGACGGCCGCGACCAAGCCTTTGTCATCGTGCTTGAGACGCTGTGCGATGCGCGGGTCGAGAGTGGTGGTGTTGTCGTATGCTTCGTTGGTCATGATGGTATTGCGATTCGTTGTTCAGTACTACAGGGTTGGTTTGCGTAGTTTCCGTGGTTCTATTCAGCGTACGGTGTATCCGGCTGCCTTGATGGCGTCTTTGACTTCACCGATGGTGACTTTGCCGTAATGGAAAATCGAGGCAGCGAGCACGGCATCGGCGCCCGCCTCGATTGCCGGCGGAAAATCCGAGGCTTTGCCGGCGCCGCCAGAAGCGATAATCGGGATTTTGACTTCCTTGCGGACAGCTTTGATCATCTCCAGATCGAAGCCTTGTTGGGTGCCATCGGCATCCATTGAATTAAGGAGAATCTCCCCCGCACCAAGTTCTTGGGCGCGCTTGACCCACCAAATGGCGTCAATGCCAGTGGATTTGCGCCCGCCCATGGTGGTGACTTCGAAACCTGACTGCGTATGTCGTTCTCCCTGTTCGCGACGTGCATCGACGGACAGCACAAGCACCTGATTGCCGAATCGTTCGGCGACACGACTGATGAGGGTAGGGTCATTGATGGCCGCGGTGTTGACGCCGACCTTATCCGCACCGCAACGAAGCAGGGAATCGACGTCTTCAGGGGTACGTACGCCGCCGCCGACAGTCAGTGGAATAAAAATCTGTTCGGCGGTGCGGCTCACCACATCGACCATGGTCTGCCTATGGGAGCTTGACGCCGTCACATCAAGGAACGTCAGTTCGTCCGCGCCCTGGCGGTAGTATTCCGCGGCGAGTTCGACCGGGTCTCCTGCATCGCGAAGATTCTCGAAATGCACGCCTTTGACCACTCGTCCCGCATCGACATCAAGACATGGAATGACTCGGACCGCCAGTGACATGCTGCTCTACTCCTTCACGCATAACGGTTGCAATGATTGCAAGAGTAACCGCAATACGTTACGTCGGTTCATGCGGATTCCGAGTAGCGGACAGAACCGGGCCTTTCGGAGGAATCAGTCACGTTCTTTGGCTGCAAGCTGTCCGCATGCGCCATCAATGTCCTGTCCTCTGGTATCACGCAGCGTGGCTGTGATGCCAGCGTTATGGAGAATCTCAAGGAATCTACGCTCGTCTTCTGGTTTGGACGCGGTCCACTTCGATCCCTCGATCGGATTGAGCGGAATCGGATTGACATGCGCCCAATCATCTCCATAGTGGTTCAGACGCTTCGCCAGCAATTTGGCATGTTCCGCCTGGTCGTTGATGCCGCGCATCAAGGCGTATTCGATGCTGACTCGCCGTTTGGAAGCCAGATAATAATCATGCGCAGCGTCGAGCACCTGTTTGGTGTTGAAACGCTTGTTCATGGGCACAAGTTCATCGCGCAATTCATCGCTCGGCGCGTGCAGGGATACTGCGAGACGTACTGGGATGCCTTCTTCGGCCAGTTTCCTGATGCCAGGCACCACGCCAACGGTGGAAACCGTGATGTTACGTGCGGAGATGCCGAAGCCTTCGGGAGGCATGGAACTAATTTGGCGGACTGCGCTCAAGACGGATTTATAGTTGCCCATTGGTTCGCCCATGCCCATGAACACGATGTTGCTCAGTCGTCCGGAGCCTCCGGCCACTTCACCGTCACGCATGGCCTTCGCGGCCACACGAACCTGCTCAACGATTTCACCTGCGGACATGTTCCTGGTCAGTCCCAGTTGTCCAGTGGCGCAGAATGGGCAACCCATGCCGCAGCCGACCTGGCTGGAAATGCAAAGCGTGGTTCTGGTGGGATAACGCATCAATACGGATTCGATCAGCGACCCATCAAACAGGCGCCACAACGTTTTGATGGTGGTGCCTCCATCGGCGACTTGGCGTGTCACCTCATGGATGAGTTCCGGGAAGAAAGCTTCAGCCGCGTCGGAGCGTCTTGCCGCCGGAAAATCGGAAAATTCTTCCGCATTGACATCGAAATGGCCATAGTAATGATTAGCCAGCTGTTTGACCCTGAATTTCGGCAATCCAAGTTCCTTGGCCTTACCGATACGTTCCTCTTCGGACATATCGGCGAAATGCAGTGGCGGCTTGCCACGGCGGGCATGGTCTTTCGACAGCACATCCCGGAAGGCGCCCGAAGTGCCTCCAGGAGTGATGCCTGTTTCCGGCTGATCATTCATGGAATTCACGGTTATTGGCCCTTTCTCACATTCCGGTGGCCCACAGGAGCACGCACACGAAAGGAGCGCACAGGAGGATGGAGTCGACACGATCCATCACTCCGCCATGACCTTTAAGCAGATGGCCCATATCCTTAATACCAATGTCACGCTTCAGCATGGAAGCGCATAGGTCGCCGAAGGTTCCGGCTATACCGATCATGAAACCAGCGACAATAGGCACCCACCATCGAACCGTCCAAACGGATGGCTCGTAAGTGCAAAACATCACCACAAAAGAACCGGCCATGGCGAACAAGATGGATCCTGCCAGGCCCTCCCATGATTTCTTCGGTGAGATACGGGGACTGAGTTTATGTTTGCCAAGCCATGCACCTGCAAACAGACCACCGGTGTCACTCAGCGCGGGCATGAAGACAAGCATGATGGCATGTGCCACCGGATGACCGTTGAACGTCAACGGCATGATCAGGCAGGAGGCAAGCAGCGGAATGTACAGAACGGTGAACATGGAGACTGCCACATGGCTCAGTCGGCTGTGGCGCACTTCACCCTGTTCATGATTGAACGACGATTCGAGACGAGCACCTGCATCGGTGTGCGACAGTTTGTCCGCCACGGCCAGGGAAAGCCGACTGCCGAACGTCACCTTGGCACTTGCGGCGATCGCTACAAGCAGCAAGGAGGCCAGTACACAGACCGTCATAGCCACAATATGATGCTTACTGTAGTAGGTGGCCAGCAAAGTCACCGCGGAACATGCCCACAGCGCCACCACGGGAATATGCAATCCCGCGGTGGCGAAATCGACGCGCAGCTCCCACAATGCGAGCACCATGAACAGCACGACAAGATAGACGAACAAATCAACGCTGATCAACAGGCATGCCAAGATGATGGCGATCAGGACGACCGCCGTGGCGATGGCCTGCGGCATGTTGCGTCCGGTTTTCTTGTTGATGGCGTTAATGGCCTCTTCGGCTTCTTTTTCGCGTTGCTCCTGTTTTTCCATCGTGGTCTCTCCTGTGGTACCGTGCGTCGATTGATGATTATGGAGATTCGAAGGAATCAGACCTCCATGATCTCCTTCTGCTTGGTTTCCAGCAGAGCGTCAAGCTCGTCGGTGGTCTGCTTGGTGACCTTGTCGAGTTCCTTGAGCAGACGATCGCCTTCGTCCTCGCCCATGTCGCCGTCTTTGATGGCCTTGTCAAGGGATTCCTTGGCCTTGCGACGAATGTTGCGCACCGCGACCTTGCCGTCTTCAGCCTTGCCCTTGGCAATCTTGACATATTCCTTGCGACGCTCTTCGGTCAGCTCCGGCATGGTCAGGCGAATGACGTTGCCGTCGCGACGGGGGCTGGCTCCGAGATCGGAATCACGAAGCGCCTTCTCCACGGCGTTGGCCTGGGACGCATCGAAAGGAGTGACCGCCAAGGTGCGCGGCTCCGGAACACCGATGGTGGCAACGGCCTTCAGCGGGGTCGGTGCGCCGTAATAGTCAACGGTGATGCCGTTAAGCAGCGCCGGATTCGCACGACCGGTGCGAATACCGGAGAAGTTCTCCTTGGTGGATTCCACGGACTTGGCCATCTGCGCCTTGGCCTGATCGACGATAGTTGCCATTGTTTGCTCCTTTAATATTGTTGGTTTAATCGATATTCGGCTTTGAATGTCGTCACTCGGCGAGGGTGGATTCCGCGGTGGAAACCATGGTGCCGATCTCCTCGCCCAGCAAAGCCTGGGTCACATTGCCGGCGCCCTCGAGTCCGAAGACACGGATACGCTGCTTGTTGTCCCGCGCCATGGAAAGCGCCGCAGCATCCATGACCGCAAGATTGTCGACCAATGCACGGTTATAGCTCAACGTGGCGAAGCGCTTGGCGTTCTCGTCTTTGCGCGGATCGGCAGTGTATACGCCGTCCACGCCGTTCTTGCCCATCAGCACCTCATCGCAGTGGATTTCCAGAGAACGCTGGATGGACACGGTGTCAGTGGAGAAATACGGCATGCCTGCTCCGGCGCCGAAAATCACCACGCGTCCCTTTTCCAGATGACGAATGGCCTTAAGCGGAATGTACGGCTCGGCGACCTGTCCCATGGTGATGGCGGTTTGCACGCGCGTGGCCTGTCCCTCCTGCTCGAGGAAATCCTGCAGAGCGAGGCAGTTCATCACCGTTCCCAGCATGCCCATATAGTCGCCGCGGGAACGATCGATGCCGGCCTGCTGCAGTTCGGCGCCACGGAAGAAGTTGCCGCCACCAACAACGATGGCGACCTGCACACCTTGCTTGACCGCGGGAACGATTTCCTCCGCAATACGACGAACGACGGTGGTGTCGATGCCGACTTTGCCTCCGCCGAATGCCTCTCCGGACAGCTTGAGCAGTACCCTGCGGGGATTGTCGCCAGTGTTTTCGCCAGTCATGAAATGCCTTTCTTACCCGAAAACCCATGAAATTTACCGTTTTCAAGACTATCGGCAAACACAGACACCAAAACACGATGGGGTTTAGTGCAAAAAAATGTCCGCAATCCTGTTGGATTGCGGACATTGGAGATATGCCAAGCCCACGTTCGAAAGCGTGAGCTCAATTCACATCAGATTCACTCGGCGTCGCCCTTGCCGACCTCCACACGAGCGAAGGAAAGCGCGGTTCCCCCGACTTCCTTGAACAGGTCGCCGACGGTCTTGGACGGATCCTTGACGTACGCCTGCTCAAGCAGCACGGTCTCCTTGTAGAATGCGCCGAGACGGCCTTCCACGATCTTCGGAGCGATCTTCTCGATCACGGCCTCCGGCTTGCCCTTGCTCTTGAGCTCCTCCGTGGTCTTCTCGGTGGCCACGCGACGCTCGGATTCCAGCACATCAGCCGGAACATCCTCGCGGGTCAGCCACTGGGCGCCCATCGCGGAAATCTGCAGAGCGGCCTCATGAGCCACAGCAGCGCCGGCTTCATCGGTGGCAATCATGGCCACGATGCTCGGCGGCATCTCAGCGGACTTCTTGTGGGCGTAGACCTCGACATGCGGACCCTCGACCTTGGCGAACTGGCCTACCTTGACGTGCTCACCGAACAGAGCAGCGGCTTCCTCGACGGCTTCCTTCACGGTGGTGTCACCGGAGGCTGCTGCCAGAACCTCATCCACGGAGGATGCTTCGGCCTTGACGGCGTCATCGAGCACGCTGCCGGCGAATTCCACGAACTTCGGGGTCTTGGCCACGAAGTCGGTCTCGGAGTTCAGCTCGACCGCATAGCCGGTCTGGCCGTTGGCGGATTCGACAACGGTGGAGGCGATGGTGCCTTCCTGAGCCTTGCGGCCTTCACGCTTGCCAGCGGCCTGGATGCCCTTGGCGCGGATGATTTCCTTGGCGCGAGCCACATCGCCTTCGGCTTCGGTCAGGGCCTTCTTGACGTCCATCATGCCGGCGCCGGTTTCCTCGCGCACCTGCTTGATCAGAGCTGCAGTGATTGCTGCCATTGATTTGTCTCCTCTGAAAATTTGGTGATGCCCCGATGATGGGAGGCATAGCACCTCCCATCATAGAGCATGGTCTCACTCGGCCTTGGTTTCGCCTTCAGCCTCAGCCGGGGCTTCAGCTGCCGGAGCGCCCTCGGTGAGGAGCTCCTTTTCCCAAGCAGCCATCGGCTGCTCGGCTTCGCCTTCGGCCTTGGCGGCCTTGCCGGAACGCTCCAGCAGACCTTCGGCCACTGCGTCAGCCATGAGGCTGGTCAGCAGTTCGATGCCGCGGATGGCGTCATCGTTGGCGGCGATCGGATACTCAACGGATTCCGGATCGGCGTTGGTGTCGACGATGGCGACAACCGGAATGCCCAGCTTGTGGGCTTCCTCGACGGCCAGAGCTTCCTTGTTCACATCGACCACGAACATGGCGGACGGGGTGCGGTTCATGTTGCGGATACCGCCCAGCTGCTTAGCCAGCTTGTCCTTCTCACGCTCGAGGAGCAGCAGCTCCTTCTTGGTCAGACCGGAGCCGTGCACGTCGGTGAAGTCCATTTCCTCAAGTTCCTTGAGGCGGGAGACGCGCTTGGACACGGTCTGGAAGTTGGTCAGCATGCCGCCGAGCCAACGCTCGGAGACATACGGCATGTTCACGCGGGTGGCCTGAGCGGAAACAGCTTCCTGAGCCTGCTTCTTGGTGCCGACGAACAGCACGGTGCCGTTGTGGGCAACAGTGGCCTTGATGAAGTCGTAGGCCTTGTCGATCATGTCGAGCGACTTGAACAGGTTGATGATGTGGATGCCGTTGCGCTGGGTGAGGATGAACTGCTTCATCTTCGGGTTCCAACGACGGGTCTGGTGGCCGAAGTGCAGGCCTGCCTTCAGCATGTCGCTCATAGTGATCTGAGCCATGGTATTGCTACCTCTTTCTTTGTCGGTTCTTGCCTGGTCATGCGTTCCTGCGTGCAGCCAATGCCTTGCAGGCATCAGCCGACCGACACAGGTCGTCGCGAGCATGACGCGAATTGGTTGCGCACCGGTTGACAATAATTGGGCGGTTTGAAGCACTCGCGGCAGCGCTTCTCACCAAATTGGCGCACAAATACTAAAAATACCATGGGGCCACGTCTTTCTGACGTGGCCCCATGGTTGAATCGTCGTTCGCTGTTTCGATCACTTGCGATGGGTGCGCATGTAACGCATCGCCTCGCGGCGTTCTTCCTTTTCCAGACGATCAAGATAGACGTGACCGTCCAAATGATCAGTCTCGTGCTGCAGCATGCGGCCCATGATGCCATGGCCTTCCAACACTACCGGCTTGCCGTCCAGATCAATGCCCCGCACGCGAGCATAATCGGCGCGACGAGTCTTGTACCACAATCCTGGAACGGAAAGGCAGCCTTCATCGCCATATTGCTCTCCGCTGGTCTCCTCCAACACCGGGTTAAGCACATAGCCGATTTTGCCGTCGATATTGTAGGAAAACGCACGCAGACTCACACCGATTTGGTTGGCGGACAATCCGGCGCGTCCCGGGTCATCAACGGTATCCAACAAATCCTGCACCAGATGGCGCACCGCGGGCGTGATCTCCTTGATGGGATCGCATGGGGTGCGCAGCACTGGATCAGGTACGACTCGAATCTCACGGATTGCCAAAATTAACGCTCCTCGTTGTTCTTGGTTGCGGAAGGCTCGACGGACGGTGCCGTCTCGTCATCCGGTTCATCGGACTGCTTCTTGATTCTCTCCTGCATGGTATCAAATGCCTGCCGAACCTTCGGGCTGACGGATTCAGAAGCCTGCCGCATGCTTTCCGACGCCTGCTTGACGGTTTCGGTGGTGCGGTCGAGAATCTGGACGGTCTTCGGCAACGGCCTGTTGGAGGGTTTTGGCGCGTAAATCACGTTTTCGATGACGTCTGCGTAGCGCTGCAGCACCTTGGGACGAACAACTTTCAGGCTTGCCGTCAAGGTGCCGTCCTGTTGGTTGAATTCCTCATCGAGAATCTCGAATTTTCGTACGGATTCCGCACGGGAAACGTTCGCGTTGGCCTTTTCGACATACTGCTGCACGAAAGCGCGCACGGCATCGTTTTCCGCTACCTGCTTCATGGACATATCGGCATCAAGACCCTGCTGGGAAAGCCAAGAACGAGTCATATCAGGATCCAGTTCAATCAAAGCGCTGATGAACGGCTTGCCATCGCCAATGACCACAGCATGGGACACGATAGGACAGGTGTCGATGATGTCCTCCATCGGGGCGGGGCTGACGTTCTTGCCTCCGGCTGTGATGATGATGTCCTTCTTGCGGCCGGTGATATACACGAATCCATCATCGTCGATGGCCCCCAGATCGCCGGTCCTCAGCCAACCATCAGGCATTTTGACTTCAGCGGTCTTCTCAGGATTCTTGTAGTAGCCAAGAAAAACATTGGGGCCCATGACCTGCAGCTCGCCATCATCATCGGTGCGCACACCCATACCCGGCCCGGGCTTACCAACGGAACCGACGCGATTCGCATTTTGCCAGTTGACGATCATCGGAGCCGCGGTTTCCGTCATACCGTACCCCTGAATGAACGTGATGCCATCCATGCCATTGAAGAAGTGGGCAAGGTCGACGTTCAGCGGGGCGCCGCCGCATGCCAGATATTTCAGGTTCGGACCAAGCGCGGAACGAATGGACTTGCCGACGACGGACATGAAGAAGGAATGCTCGGCTCGGGCCACCATCGAATGATGTCCCCCGTCCTGCTCGTCCTTGGACCATTGCACGAAATGATCGAACGCCTTGGCGAAGACCCTGCCGCGAATACCCGCACCGGCCTTCTGCGAGGCAGCGTTGTACACTTTTTCGAACACACGTGGCACGCCAAGCAAATACGTCGGTTTGAAACTGCGCAGATCGGCGAGCAGATGCTTGGCTCCAGGCAGATAGCCGACCACGCCTTGTCCGCCAATCGCCACGTATTGGATATAGCGGGCGAAGCAGTGCGCCAACGGCAGGAACAGCATCAACCTGTTGGGCTGGTACAGCATCTCGTCAAGAATGATGTAGCCATTGAGCACGATATGCGTGAAGTTGCGATGGGACAGCATCGCACCCTTCGGACGTCCCGTGGAGCCCGATGTGTAAACGATGGTGAGCATGTCGTCCGCCTTGATCCGGGCAATGACCTGATCAAGGGTATCGTCATCGACGCCCTCTCCGAAATCGGCAACCGCGTCAAGACCGTCCGCTTTGAAATTGAACACGTAACGCAGCCCTTCATGCATGTCACGAATCTGTTCGAGCGTCTGCGTGTGGGCGGAATCTCCAGCGAAGGCAATAACCGGCTCCACCTCTTCCACGATGGAAGCGGCCTGCTTGGCCGAATCGGTTTCATAAATCGGAACGCTTACCGCGCCGATGGCCGCGCATGCGAAATCGACCACACCCCACTCGTAACAGGTGGGAGAGTAAATGACCACCATGCTTCCGGCTTTGACTCCAAGACCGATAAGGCCCTTCGCCACGGCGCGCACACGAGCGAGCATCTGGCCTGCCGTCACATCATGCCATTGCCGAGTCTCATCATCCTGCCATTGTGCGATAAGATCATCCGGATTCTTCTGCGCACGACGCGACAGCAACGCATATACCGTGTCATCATCCGTGGTGCTGTAGGCCGGCTCTGGTACAAATTCTCTCAACATGGTTCTCTATAGTAGTTCCCGTATGCTTAAGGCACGCTGAAAGCCCTTGGCATCGACTGCGAACATCGACGCCAAGGGCTTTTTTGCAGATTCCTACCGTATCATCGCATCAATGCGATCACCCGAAATCAGCCAAGACGCACTTCCACGTGGAGCCTTTGAGCCTGAATGCGGTGTTGCATCTCAACCGCGTTTCGCCGATGTTGAGCAAAGCCGCACATTCGAATTTCGTGGTCGAAGTCAACCAGCCGTTAATGGCGGACACGTTGATGGGAAGCAGACCAATCTTGGCATATAGATTTGCGTCTTCCTTCATATAATGGCCTATTATGGAAGCTGCGATTTTAAGCCTACGCATACAGTCCTCCGTTAGAATACGCTCTACATGCGCCGGCTTTTGCCGACCACGGAAGATGTCGATGGCATCGCACGACATGCGCGCGCCCAATAACGCCAAGGAATAGGCTTGCTTCGCGTCCCACGATGTGGAATCGGACCGGATAACATGGAAGGGCACCCGCATGCCGGATAATTGTGTTTCCAAAAACCCATCATATGAAGGAAGCTTCTCGACGGATTTTCCTATGCACTGCAGCCATTGGCCATTGTTTTCCGCTTCTTTAAGACCGACATACGAATCAGGGTCTGACGGTGGGATTTCGTCAGGCTCATTGCCTTCTATCTCCTTGTCGTCTTCCGGCTCCCGCTCAGAGCCGGACTGCCATTCCGGAGGTGAAACGCCATCGTCAGATAAGTCGTCCATTGCCATGGATCCCTCATTTCTTTACCTATTTAATGTCATCCAACTCTCTTCACTGAGAAGGACCAAAAACATTAATACATAAAGACAATCCCCCCGTCAAGTCGACGGAGGGATTGTGGATAACTTTTTTTATCCACAGGACGAAGCTATCTGATCAGTGGCTCGAAGCGACCGTAACCGGACAACGTTGGAAGCTCTTCAAATCGACATAACCGGTCGTGGCCATGGCTCTGCGAAGCGCCCCAACAAAATTGGTGGTTCCGTCGGCGTTATGGCTCGGGCCGAACATGACCTCCTGCAAGGAACCTACGGTGCCCACGTTAGTGCGGAATCCGCGCGGCAACGTCTGGTGGCGGGCCTCGGCGCCCCAATGCATGCCTTTGCCAGGAGCCTCGGAGGCGCGTGCCAGAGGCGAGCCCAGCATCACCGCATCGGCGCCCAGCGCGAATGCCTTGACGAAGCTGCCGGAATCACCCATACCGCCGTCGGCAATCACCTGCACATAGCGTCCGCCCGATTCGTCCATGTAATCGCGGCGGGCCTCGGCGACATCGGCGATGGCTGTGGCCATCGGCGCGTGCACTCCAATCGTGTTGCGGTTGGCGGATACCGCACCGCCACCGAAGCCGACAAGCACGCCAGCGGCTCCCGTGCGCATCAAATGCAACGCAGCCGTGTAGTTGGCCGCGCCGCCAACAATGACGGGGACATCCAGGTCATAGATGAATTTCTTAAGGTTCAGGGGCTCATGGTCCTTGGAGACATGCTCCGCCGACACCACGGTGCCACGAATGACAAACAGATCGACACCGGCCTCAAGCACGGTGGAATAATAATCCTGCGTACGCTGCGGAGACAGCGCGCCGGCTACGGTGACGCCGGCATCACGAATCTCATGCAGACGTTCGACGATGAGTTCCGGCTTGATCGGCTCAGCGTAAATCTGCTGGATGCGTTCGGTGGCCTTGTCCGCAGACAGCTGCGCGATTTCGTCCAGCAGCGGCTGGGGATCGTCATAGCGGGTCCACAATCCTTCTAGGTCAAGCACGCCAAGCGCGCCCATCTTGCCCATGGCGATGGCCGTGGCCGGGCTGGTCACGGAATCCATCGGGGCGCCGATGACCGGCACGTCGAATTCATAGGCGTCGACCTGCCAAGAGGTGGACACATCCTGAGGATCACGGGTACGACGGGAGGGAACGATGGAGACATCGTCCAGCGAATAGGCCAGACGGCCCTTCTTGCCCAAACCGATTTCAATTTCCTGAGACATGGTTTCAAGGCTAATGCTCAGCTATGACAGTGCCTTCGCGCGTGTCCCCACGGTTTTGGACATTTCCATACGGAATTAACACACATGTAATAAGACGGAACCCATCACCTTCAATTCCGACAGGGAGGACAAACCATGGCCAAAATCAAGGTCGAAGGCAAAGTCGTCGAACTCGACGGCGACGAGATGACCCGTGTCATCTGGAAAGACATCAAGAACCGTCTGATCCTGCCGTACCTCGACGTGGATTTGGATTATTACGATCTGGGCATCGAAAACCGCGACGCCACCGACGATCAGGTGACCGTCGACGCGGCGAAGGCCATCCAGCGCGAACATGTCGGCGTCAAATGCGCCACCATCACCCCGGACGAGGCGCGCGTCAAGGAGTTCGGCCTCAAGAAGATGTGGAAGTCCCCCAATGGTACCATCCGCAACATTCTCGGCGGCACCATCTTCCGCGAGCCAATCGTCATGAGCAATGTGCCTCGCCTGGTCCCGGGATGGACCAAGCCGATCGTCGTGGCACGTCACGCCTTCGGAGACCAGTACAAAGCCACTGATTTCAAGGTTCCGGGAGCCGGCACCCTCACCGTAACCTTCACTCCGGAAGACGGCTCCGAGCCGATTGAGCACGTCGTTTACAATTATGGCCCTGACGGCGGAGTTGCCCAGGTGCAATACAACGTGAACGATTCCATCCGAGGTTTCGCACGCGCCTGCTTCAACTATGGTCTGATGCGCGGCTATCCGGTGTACCTGTCCACCAAGAACACGATTCTCAAGGCGTACGACGGCCAGTTCAAGGATACGTTCGCCGAGGTGTTCGAAAACGAATACAAGGACAAGTACGAGGCGGCTGGCCTGACCTACGAGCACCGACTCATTGATGACATGGTGGCAAGCTCCCTCAAGTGGCATGGCGGCTATATCTGGGCTTGCAAGAACTACGATGGCGACGTGCAGTCGGATTCCGTCGCACAGGGATTCGGCTCCCTTGGCCTAATGACCTCCGTGCTGATGACTCCCGACGGGCAGACCGTCGAAGCCGAAGCCGCGCACGGCACCGTGACCCGCCATTATCGCCGTTGGCAGAAGGGTGAAAAGACCTCGACCAATCCGATCGCCTCCATCTTCGCATGGACCGGCGGTCTGAAGCATCGCGCCGACCTTGACAACACTCCGGAAGTCAAGCATTTCGCCGAAACTTTGGAGAAAGTCATCATCTCCACCGTCGAAGGCGGACAGATGACCAAGGATCTGGCCATGCTCATCGGACCGGACCAGCCTTGGCTCGATACCGAGGGTTTCATGAACGCCCTCGACGAGAATCTGGCAAAGTCTCTGGCAGAGTAATCTATCTGAGCTGTCGAAAGCCCGTATGCGCAATCACACACGCGTACGGGCTTTTTGACGTCCGGATATTACAATCGATGGTCAGTATAAGGAACGTCTATTCTTCCGCAAAGGACATGGCATGATTCTGCATCGCACAATCCCGGCGAAACGTCTGCTCGCTCTGCTGGCATCGGTCTGCATGGCAACAGCCATGGGGGCCTGCTCGCCCAACGGTGATTCGCAATCGCAGCAACAGCCGTCATCACAATCCAGCGCAACAGCCGATGCCGGCAATGTGGCGATTTTCGCTCCGACAGACAGCATCACCATCTCTCAACAGACGCCATTGAGCAAATGGGAAAAACTCGTTCCCGAAATCGTGTCCTCGTTGAAACGGACCGGTGTCAAAAGCGGCGACATCACCGTGAAAACCGCTTCGAACCTCGACAAACAAAGTCAAAGCGTCCAAGACTATGTGGTGAATCACATCAACGGGACCGAGCATTCGTCCACGAAAGCCAAAACCACCTTGGTGGTGGCGCCTGTCGCCGAGATGCCGGAATCCGACAGGCAATACGGCGACTATGCACGGCATGATATCACGTGGAACTCCGACGCGTCGGATGAGGACGAACAGGATTATGCGCAATCAGCGCAACGGCTGGTTTCGGCGTTGCAGCTTGCGCAGAATGAAGGAATGAAGGTCGTTCTGATCTCCAATACGCTTCAAGGGTATGCGCCGGACGTGTACGTGCCGATGACCACGGCCGAGCAGATTGGAGAACTGCAAGCCAAAGAGCTCGTCAACAAGCTCGAGCTCGACAAGGCATCGTCCGATGCCCCCAAGCAAATCGAGGTACTACTCCCCTACGACGCGGCCGACGGACATGATGCCAAAACGGACACGTCCTTCGCCCAGAACATGTTCAAAGGCATCTGGAAAGTGCTCGAACCGTATTTCAAGGACGGCAAAGCGGCATCTCCTTCCGAGACGCTCACCGCTTCGACCACCAAGGATGACTGGCGGTCCGTGGCATTCGATTCGTCAAAAGCCGAACAAATCAAATCGGTGCTTGCCGAACGTCTCGACGCGGACAAGGACGATTCGCACCCTGTCCACCTTGATGGCGTCATCTCCTGCAACGACTATGTGGCGAAGAACATCGCCGACGAGTTGGACAAACTCGGCTACACAGGTTCCTCAGCCGATATCAACCCTTCCATCTCAATCTCCGGCATCGTGGACAGCATCACGGGCAAAAAAGACCTGAAACGGCAGGCAGTGCCTGACCCTGCGAAGACGTCGTCATCGGATGACGACAGCGATTCCGATAACAAGGAAAACGCAAAATGGCCGATCATCACCGGCTATGGGGCCTATATCAGTTCCATGCCGAACATCGTCAACGGCAAGCAATGGATGACCGCCATGGAGAACCGCAAGGCGTTGGCCGATGACATCGCGCAGACATGCGTGCGACTGAACACTTCGGGCAAACTTTCCAAACTCGGTTTCATCCGTTCCGCAACGGTCGAGGGGAAGAAAATTACGACCATCCATGAGGAGACATTGGCGATCAGCGCCGACAATCTCAAGAAAACGCTGATTGAACCCGGCTACATTTCGCTGGCGGATGCGGGCCTATGATTCTTCCGGGATTCTTCCGGATATGGTGGGGGCCGATGGCATCACTCGGATGTCACCGGCCCCCACCATATTTCGAACATCATTCGGCGTGAGCCGCCGGCTTCCTCGGCACGTAGATGACCTTGTCGATCAATGTCCGGTAATGTTCAACCACTGCCTGCCTGCGGGCCTTCATGCTCGGCGTGACCAAACCGTTCTCCTCAGTGAACTCGTCGGGAACGATTTCGAACTTGCGGATTGATTCGGCACGTGAGGCGAGCTCATTGGCTTTGTTGACGGCACGCTCCACTTCCGCACGCACAATGGGGTTCTTCGAGGCTTCATCCAAATCAGCGACCTGTTCCGCTCCCTTGGATTCCAGCCATAGGTTCGTCTCCGCCAAATCAAGGGAGATGATTGCGGCGATGAATGGCTTGCGATCGCCGATCATGACGCATTGGCTCACCACCGGCGAAGTCATGATGGATGCTTCCATCTCGCATGGGGAGACGTTCTTGCCGCCTGCGGTGATGATGAGATCCTTCTTACGCCCGACGATGGAAACGAAGCCGTCATCATCAATGGAGCCGAGATCACCGGTATGCAGCCATCCATCGACAATTTGCTGCTTGGTAACGTCAGGATTGTTGTGGTATCCGGCGCATACGGCAGGGCTCTTTATGCACAGCTCCCCTTCTTCGTCGACCCCCATGGTCACGCCTTGCAGAGGCAAGCCGATGGTGCCGATCTTGTAGCCTTCGGTCGGATTGACGCTCGAGGGGGCGCACGTTTCGGTCATGCCGTAGCCTTCCAATAGCGACAGACCGACACCGTTGAAGAAATGCGCGATAGAGGAATCAAGCGGCGCTCCGCCGGAGACCGCATACTCGACGTGGCCGCCGAACACTTCCATGATTGACGAATACACCAGCTTGTTGTACAGGGCATGTTTTGCGTTCAGCGCGAGTGGAATGCTCCCACCGGACTGCTGAGCATGCGACCAATCGCATGCCGTCTGGGTGGCGTCAGCGAAAACACGTCCCTTGAAACCGGCTCCGGCCTTCTGCGAGGCCGCATTGTAGATCTTTTCGAAAATCCGCGGCACGGCGAGGATGAACGTCGGTTTGAACGCCTTGAAATCGGCGAGAATGGTCTTCAGATTGCTGGACAGACCGAGTGAAACGTTTCCGGCAAAGCAGAAGAACTGCATGTATCGGGCGAATACATGGGCGAGCGGCAGGAACAGCAGCAGTCGACGATTCGGTTTCATGGCGATGTCCGGCATGGAGTTGACGCCGGAATAGGTGATGAACACGAAATTGGCATGCGTCAGTTCAACGCCCTTCGGGGTGCCAGTGGATCCCGACGTATATACGATGGTGGCTAGATCGGAGCCTTTGACCGCTTGTTCACGTTCAAGGAATTCGGCGTCGGAGACCGCGCGGCCGTATTCGATGATCGTGTCAATTGCACCAAGTCCGATGACGTACACGTCGCCAAGATCCGGGCACTGATCACGGACGGATTCGATTTTGTCGCGCTGGAAATCATCCTCAGCGAACGCCATCTTGACATTGGCATCATTGAAAATCATCTTCACCTGCGCCGGCGAATTCGTTTCATAGACCGGAACGGTAAGGGCGCCGATGGACATGATGGCCACATCAAGCGCGGTCCACTGCCAGCAGGTATGCGCGATAATGGATATCGAATCTCCAGGCATTACGCCACGAGCGATAAGTCCTTTGGCGAGGGCGACGACCTTGTTTTTGAACTCCGCAGCGGTGAACGCCGCCCATTCGCCCTGAGCGTTCTTGTATTCGACAAGATTGTCGTCAGGAGTGCGTTCCACACGCTCCTCAAGTACTGAGAAGATGTTTTTGTCCGAGTCAATTCCCTGTTCCAAAGGGCGCGTGTATTCCTTGATCATAAGCTTCTCGCTCCTCGAAATCTAATGTACAGACAGCATCATAGCCGGAATACCGCACTTTTTCTTTAAGGCCACGACCCCAGGAACAACGACAACACCCGTGGATATGGCCGTTACAACGGTTTCAGTTCAACCCGCATCGACCTCACTCTGCCCGACGGATCCGCATAATCACGTCCTCCGCTCTTGAGGCCCCAATGCAGGCATCCATCGGCGCAATGTTCCGAGCCACCTTCAACACGAGCGAAACGCTCCCCCTTGGCGATGACGGCCCCGACCGGTCGCGTAGTGACCGCGGGTTCAAACGTCGACGTCAGGCTTCCTGTTTCCGCACCGTGGCGAAGCGTTACCACGGATTTGCCCGCCACTTTGCCACTGAAGGCGACCACACCATCCGCGGGCGCGATGATGGCGTCTTGCGGCCGTGCACGCAAATCCAAACCGCGATGCCCAGGCAACCATTGTTTAGCCGGCGCATCATATTCGCCGATTACTTGCGCGTGATCCAAAGGCCACTGCATTGATGTGCGGCATGCCTCTTGTGCGACTTCATGCGCCACGTCATCAGCCGATTGCGCGTATGCCGACGCCGTAGGTTGCGCGCAGCATATCGTGAACGCGATGTTCGCCAATACGCATACGGCCATCGCCGCGGCGCACCGGTGCCGGTTGCGCTTGTCAATGTCATCGGACATCTTATTGTGTCGAACACGCCGACGGTATTCCCATTTGTTCATGAGGCCTCCTGTGGTCCGCGTCTCTATCCGGGAATCGATATCATGGCACGTTCGAAGACCGCCCGTCGACTTGGAACGACCTTGTGGTCGGAGAACAACACTTATCCACAGATGCCGGGCGTGTCGCGCCATGACATGCCAAAACGCCACCGAACGTGGCATACGATGGGACGCATGAGTGACAACACTACGCAACGCAAGGCATTGCAGCAGTTGGAGAGCGAGCCGTCCGAGGAACGCATCGCCTACTACCGCAAGCCATTCATGGTGCTATGGGCCGCCATTCAGGAGGCTTCAAGCGAGCTGCAGGACGATTACACGCTTTCACCCGAATTGTCCCAGTTATGGGTTGGCGAGCAAATACGGCAGGTTTCGGATTCGCTAGTGGATCGGCTCGCGGAAATCGCCGTGGCGCATGGCGAGTCAAAATCGAATGTGGCACGTGCGGCCAACGCAAGTCCCGACAACGTCATACGTCGCTTCCCTCGACTCAAGGCTGATGCGGCACACGACCGCACACTCATTGACGACGTGCTCGATTCGTTGGAATAGCAGCGAAAAGTTCTTACGGAAACAAAGAAGCCCTTGGAAAACCAAGGGCTAAGAAGCTCCTGCGACTGGGCTTGAACCAGTGACCGTTCGATTAACAGTCGAATGCTCTGCCAACTGAGCTACGCAGGAATATGTTCCGGGGTACCCGAAACTGCGCTCCTGCGACTGGGCTTGAACCAGTGACCGTCCGATTAACAGTCGGATGCTCTGCCAACTGAGCTACGCAGGAATGTTCCCACCGGAAGACTTGGCTTCCGTGCACAAGTCACATATATTACACGAATCAGCCATTTACGCAAATCATACGTATCACAGCGTGTCGCAACGTCACCATTCAAGCTCTTCGATATCCATCGGATGCTCGTTGACCTCAATCGATGACACACGTCCATCATGCATGCGAATTACACGGTCCGCAATCGGCGCAATCGCAGAATTATGCGTCACGATCACCACTGTCGCGCCCTTCTTGCGGCTCATGTCCTGCAGAATGCGGAGCACTTGCTTGCCGGTGTTGTAGTCAAGCGCGCCGGTCGGTTCGTCACACAGCAGAATCTTCGGATTCTTCGCCACCGCTCGAGCGATCGCCACACGCTGCTGCTCGCCGCCCGACAACTGCGCGGGAAAATTGTCGACGCGGTCCGCAAGCCCTACGTCGGCGAGCGCCTGTCGGGCGTCTTGCGCGTCGGGAACGATTTGTGAGGCGAGTTCTACGTTTTCGCGTGCGGTGAGGTTGGCGACGAGGTTGTAGAACTGGAATACGAAGCCGATGTCGGTGCGGCGGTATGCGGTGAGTTGTTTGGGTGTGTAGTTGGAGATGTCTTTGCCGTCGATGATTACTTGTCCTGAGGTGTTGGTGTCCATGCCTCCTAGGATGTTGAGCACTGTTGATTTGCCTGCGCCGGATGCGCCGAGGATGATGGCGAGTTCGCCTTGTTCGATGGTGAAGGAGACGTTGTCGTTGGCGGTGATGGTGGTGGATCCCATGTGGTAGAGCTTGGTGCTGTTTTTCATTTCGATGTATGCCATGTTCCGCTCCGTTTTCTTGTTTGGCGTCCATGCCGTTTTTGTTTGTTGTTTTTAATATACGACTAAAGTGGTGTTTGTGGTTCCATGCCGAGGGGAAGGATTTTCCATGGATGTCTCCGATGATGCCGACCGTTTGCAGACGTTGTTGTATAGTTCCTATTCCGCCGATGTTGTTCGGCAGTTGGAGCGTCCTTTGTTGGATGATGGTGTGCCGTTGATGCGTATGGCTGCTTCTGCGGTGGCTCGTGTGACGTTGTCGTTGCTTGATGATGAGGATTTGGATGTTGAGGATGCGCGGGTCACGGTGTTGGCTGGCGCTGGGGACAATGGTGGCGATGGCTTGTATGCGGGGGCTGAGTTGGCGCGTGAGGGTGCGCAGGTTACCGCGGTTGCTGTTGGCCGTTCGTTGCATGAGGATGCGTTTAGGGCGTTTGTTCGTGCGGGTGGGCGTGTGTTGGTGTTGGATCCGGCGGCTGATATTCCTGGGTGCACGTCTGGTTTTTCCGCGGGTGAGGCTGGTGAGCGGCTGCAGGCTGCGGTCGAGTGTGCGCGGGGTTCGCATGTGGTGCTTGATGCTATGACGGGGATTGGCGTGGCCGGCGCGTTGCGTGGTGTCGCTGGCACGTTGGCTTCGTCTTTGGGTATGGATGGCGTGTTGCCGGACAAGCCTGCGTTGCCGAACAATGACCCTTCCGCTGATTTGCCGTTGGTGGTGGCCGTCGATGCGCCGTCGGGTGTGGGTGTTGATGATGGTTCGTTGCCGGGGCCGTATATTCCTGCGGATGTGACGGTGACGTTCGGTGCGATGAAGCCGTGTGCGATGGTGCCGCCGGCTTCGTATGCTTGCGGACGGATCACGTTGGTCGATTTCGGTTTCGATGTCGATGATGCTGTTCCGTTTGCCGAGATGACGGATGGCGATTTTGTGGCGGATTCGGTTCGTCTTCCGTCTCTTGCGGATGGCAAGTATTCGCGTGGAGTGGTTGGTTTGGTGACTGGTTCGGCGCGGTATCCGGGTGCTGCCGTGTTGTCGGCGAGGGCCGCGGCGTGTGCGAATGTGGGCATGGTGCGTTATCTGGGGCCGCAGCGTGCGCAGGATATGATATTGGCCGTGTTGCCGGAGGCTGTGTTGGGCAAGGGTCGGGTGCAGTCGTGGGTGGTTGGATCCGGTGTGCCCGCCGAGGGTGACGTTGCTTCCGGTGATGACATGCAGCGTGCGACCATTGCCGCGCTGCTGGATCATTACGCGTTGGAGGATGGCGATGGCTCGCGGAACGAGCGGGCGGAGGGCATGCCTCCCATTGTGGTTGATGCCGGCGCGTTGGATTTGCTGCCGTGCCATGTTGTGCCGCAGGTCGTTATCACTCCGCATGCCGGCGAATTGGCCGCATTGCTGAATCGGTTGGATGCCGATATGGCTGATGTTGTTTCCAGGCAGTGGGTGGAGGCCCGGCCATTGCGGGCGGCGTTGCGCGCGCATGAGCTTACGGGGGCCACGGTGCTGCTTAAGGGCGCGGTCACCATTGTGGTTGGAGCTGATGGAGATGGGAACACGCGGATCATCCTGTCCGGGCGCGCGCCTGCCTGGATGGCCACCGCCGGTTCGGGCGATGTGTTGGCCGGCGTGTTGGGCGCGTTGCTGGCGCAGCAGGACGACATGCTGTCCGACGATCCGGCTTTGGTTCCGGAGGTCGCCGCGGCCGCCGCGTATATGCATGGGCTTGCCGGCGCGATGGCCAGCGGGTCGGAGCAGCGCGGATGGCATCGTCCGCATCTGTATGGGCATGCGGGCAAGACTCCGGCGAGCGTGATCGGGCATCCGATTGTTGCCGGTGATGTCGTCGCGGCTGTTCCCCGGGCTTTTGGCGAGCTGCTCCGCTGACCGTTTCGTGGAGGGTTATTCCACTGATTTCAGTGCTTCGAGCATGTCCACCGTTTCGAGCTGGCGGTATACGATCCAGCCGAGCACGGCTAGTGCCACGGCCACGACGATGGCCGGGGCCGCCAATGCGATCCTGCTGATGGCGGGGTCGAACATGACTTCGTCGGGTGGCACTTCGGTGATGATGTATCGGTGCAGCCATTCTCCGAAGCCGTATCCGGCGAGTATGCCCAGCAGTGACAGCAGGATCGTTTCGCGGTAGATGTACATCGTGGTCTCGCTGGTGTGGAAGCCGAGCACTTTGATTGTGGATAGCTCGCGTATGCGTTCCGACACGTTGAGGTTGGTCAGGTTGTAGAGGATCACCACGGCCAGCAGCACGGCCACGAGAATCAGCACTTCCATGATCTGGTTGAGCGATTCCACGATTGTGGACACCATGTTCTTCTGCGTCGTGTTCTGCACGACGCCGCGCACGGCGGCCAGTTTCATGAATTTGGCGCCTTGGCGTTCCGTGTTGGCGTTGCTGTGGTCTTTCAGTCTGACCATGTATGCGTTTGTGTTGTACTGGTCGCCGAACACGTGTTCGTAGCATTGCGCGTTCATGAATATGAAATGGCCGATGTACATTTCGCTGATGCCGGCGACTTTGATGGTGCGTTGCGCGCCGTTTTCGTCGTTTACCGTGAAGGTGTCGCCGACCGAGACGTTGAGCATTTCGGCGAGCCGTTCGGAGATTACCGCGCCATTGTTGACCAGTATCTGTGGTTGGTGTGTTTTGCGGTCGCGTAATGTCAGGTATTCGTTGAAGTTGTATGCGTCGTCGGTGGCCAGCAGGGTGATCGACTGCTTATCGTTCTCCTTGCCTGCGGTTTTCGACAGTTCCTCGTAGCGCACCGCTGTCGAGGATTGGACGGTTTTGCCCTTCAGCGTCGTGGCGATTTCCTCGCGTTGCGCGCTGTTGGTGTCGGATTCCTCGGCGACGATCAGGTCGTAGTGGATGAGTCCCTCGAACTGTCGGTTTCCTATCTGTCCGATCGAGGATTGGACGGCGAGGCCGGCCGTCAGCAGGGATACCGCTCCGCATACGCCGAAGATCGTCATGAACATGCGTGTTTTGTATCGGAAGATGTTACGGGCGGTCACTTTGTGTGTGAAATTCAGACGGTTCCATAGTGGTGGGAAATGTTCCAAAAGAATTTTCGAGCCTTTGGCCGGCGGCTTGGGCAGCAGTAGGCTCGCCGGTTTTTCGCGCAGTTCCTTGGACGCGGCCAGCCATGCCGGCACGACGGCGCTTATCCATGCAAGTGCGAATGCGGCCATGGTGATCCAGGGGTGGAATTTGAGCATGATGTCCGGCATGGTGAATCCCGCGCTGTATGCGTGGGCGACGATAAGCGGCAGCAGCGTGTGGCCGGCGAGCACGCCGATGCATGTGCCCAGGGTGGATGCGGCGAATCCGTATACGGTGAATTTGAGCATCACATCCGCGTTGCCGTAGCCGAGCGCCTTCAACGTTCCGGAATTGGTGCGTTCCTCGTCCACCATGCGTCCCATGGTGCTGAAGGTGACGAGCGCCGCGACGAAGTAGAGGAAGATCGGGAAGATGTCCGCCAGTTTCGCCACGATGCCTTCGATGACCATGTACACGCGGTAGCCTTGCGAGGTCAGGCCTTCGCGGCGGCCGCTGACGGAATAGGCCGGGACGGTGAGATTGTCGATCTTCTCCTCGGCGAGGGTTATCTGCCGTTCGGCTTCGGATATCTTGCGTTCGGCTTCGGGCTTCTGCGCGTTGAATTCGGCGAGTTTGCTCTGGTATTCCGTTTCGGCCTTGTCGATGTCCCTCTGGCCTTGGATAAGCTGCGTGACGCCGTCTGCGACTTGCTTGCCGGCCTGCGACACCGCTTTGCCGAGCTCGTTTTGTTTTTCGGCTATCTGTTTGGATGCCTGTGCGAGATTGTCCGCATTGCTCCGATACGCCTGCGAGCCTTGGTCGAGCCGCGCTACGGCGTTCTGGTATTGTTGCAGTCCCGCATTGTAGGCGTTCAGCTGTCTGTTGTATTCGGCGCAGGCTTCGTTGTACTGGTTGATCGCCATGTCGTATTTGCCGCGTATTTGTTCGTAGAGTTTGCCGGTGATGCCGGTCTGTTCCCATTTGCCGAGCGTCGCGCCGACTTTGTCGAGCACGGTTTTGCTTGTTTCGAGTTGTTCTCGCGCCGCGTCCAGCTGCGTTTTGCCGTTCGCCAGCCGGTTCCATGAATCGGAGAGCTGGTTCTGTCCTTGAGCCAGTTGCGTCTGTGCCGCCTGCAGTTGCGTCTGTCCGGAGGCGACCGACGCGTTGGCCGAGGCCAGTTGCGCTTGCGCCGTGGCCAGCTGGGCCGCGGCCGCCAAGTCCCACATCGACCAGCGTCTGCACTGGATCGGCCGCGTTCTTGACGAGTTCGGAGGCGAGTTCCACGTTCTCCTTGGCGGTGAGGTTGGCCACCAGATTGTAGAACTGAAACACGAATCCGATGTTGTTGCGCCGGTAATCGGTCAGTTGCTTCGCGTTGAAGTCCGAGATGTCGACGCCGTCGATGATGACCTTGCCTTCGGAATTCGTGTCCATGCCGCCCAGGATGTTGAGCACCGTCGATTTGCCGGCTCCGGATGATCCCAGAATGATCGCAAGCTCGCCGCGTTCGATGCCGAAACTCACATCGTTGTTGGCGGTGATTGTGATGTCGCCCATATGGTAGCGCTTGAAGCTGTGCACCATTTCGATATATGCCATCGTCGGCCCCTTCCTAATGCTTTCCACTAGGACACCCGTCTATTCAGACAACATGTTGATTTAATTTCGGATTGATTGTATGTTCGAAATGGTCGGCATGACAATCATCACAATCTCCGAAAACGTCTAGATTAGCCTTTTTCAAAAACCCAAGCGAGCCTTTCCGCCCCAATGACTTTCAGGAAACGCCGCACGCGAAGACGAAAACGTCCTTCACGAACATGGGTACGGTACACTGGCGGAAGACAGACGCACGCTACAAGAAGGGTTTCCCGATGACCGTTGCAGTTCCGACCATCACCGACGTCGTTTTCGATTTCTGCGGAGTGTTGCTGGATTGGCGGACACGGGCATGCCTTGAAGGCAGATTCGACGACGCGACCGTCGACCGCATCTGCGCCGACGACGACCCCTGCGGCTTCTTCGGATACGAGGACCGTATGGACGCCGGGGAGGACTTCGATTCGATATGGCCCGATGTGGTGGCCGAGCAGGGAGAACGCGTCGCCGGGATCTTCCGTTATTACATCGCGCATTACGACGACGCGCTGCCACGCATGCTGCCCGGCATGGAGCGGCTGCTGCGCGATCTGAAGGCGGCCGGCTATGGCGTGTGGGGATTGACGAATTGGTCCCATGAGACGTTCCATTTCGCATTCGAGAAGTTCCCGCAGCTTGCCGAACTGCTGCAGGGCACCGTCGTCTCCGGCGTGGAGAAGATGCACAAGCCGAACGCCGACATCTACGAACTGGCGATGAGCCGTTTCGGCCTAAGCCCCGAGAGCAGCGTGTTCCTCGACGACACCGCGAAGAACGTCGCCGGGGCGCGGTCGGCCGGCATGCACGCCTTCCGTTTCGTCGACGCCGACCAGGCGCGCAGGGACCTGGAATCCTTGGGCGTGCGCGTGTGAGCGCGGCGGACGTACGCCTGCGTCCCGCGGAACGGGCCTCGGCCATGCGCCCATATCATCGTCCGCTGTAGGCCGCACATCCACCGACCGCGTGTCCACTATGCAAAACGAAGCGCTATAAATCGTCGTTTCGTAAAGCGACGCTGGTATAAATGGGCGTTATGACCCTCCTTCAGCTGAAATACATCGTCAAAATAGTGGAATGCGGCTCCATGAACGAGGCCTCGCACGAGCTGTACGTATCCCAGCCCGCGTTGAGCTCCTCGGTGAAGGAGCTTGAGAACGAGCTCGGCATCGAGATCTTCACCCGTTCCTCCCAAGGCATCGCGTTGACCGTGGACGGCGCGGAATTCCTCACCTACGCGCGTCAGGTCCTCGATCAGGCGTCGCTGCTGGAGGAACGGTACAAGAACGCGAAACCCCGCAAACAGCTGTGCTCCGTGTCCACGCAGCATTACATGTTCGCCGTGGAGGCGTTCGTGGAGATGATCGACTCCACCAAGTCCGACGAATACGAGTTCACCATCCGCGAGACCCGCACGAAGGACATCATCAACCAGGTGGCGAACATGCTTTCGGAGATCGGCATCATCTACCTGTCCGACTTCAACAAGGACGTGATTGGCAAGCTGCTGCGCGAGAAGCATCTCGAGTTCCATCCGCTGTTCCGCGCGCCGTTGCACGTGTTCATCTCGCGCGACAATCCGCTGGCTGGCAAGAAGAAGGTCACCATGGACGATCTGAAGCCGTTCCCGTTCATCCAATACGAGCAGGGCGAGGAAGGCAGCTTCTTCTTCGCGGAGGAGGCCGTCTGGCCGGAGTACTCCCCCAAGCAGATCAACGTGACCGACCGCGCCACGATTCTGAACTTCATCATCGGCCTGAACGGCTACACGGTGTGCACCGGCATCGACAACGGCGATCTCAACAACGAGAAGATCGTCACCGTGCCGCTCGACACCGATGAGACGATGCTTGTCGGATGGATCACCAATGAGCGCGCGAAGCTGTCCAAGGCCGCCGAAACGTACTTGGAGAAGCTCAAGTCGGTGGTCGCCAGCCACGGCTACACGCTCATCGACTGACCCCGGAACAGAGGAACCACAACGAAAAGGCACTGTACTGCCCGAAAGCAGCACAGTGCCTTTCTGTCATATCCGAGATTATAACAGCCGATGAGCGCGGTTCAGCGCGAACGCCGCAGTCAGGCGCCGTACTGTTCCAGGTACGCGTCGGCGGCGGCCTTGATCTCCGGTGTGACGTACGGGGTGCCGTCGGCGTTCTGGATGTGCTGGCCGGCTTCGAAGATCTCCTTCACGTTGGCGATGGCGAACACCGGGAAGCCGAATTCGGCTTCAACAGCCTTCACCGCGGACGTGTCGGAATCCTTGGTCTTCTCCATGCGGTCCACGCTCAGTACCAGGCCGATGACCTCGACGTTCGCCTCGGCCTTGAGCTTCGGGATGACCTCGCGCACAGCGGTGCCGGCGGTCATCACGTCGTCGACGAGCAGGACCTTCATGCCGTCCGCAAGCTGCGTGCCGACCATCATGCCGCCGTCGCCATGGTCCTTCTTCTCCTTGCGGTCGAAGGTGTAGCCGACCTCCATGCCATGGGCGGACGTCAGCGCGATGGCGGTGGACACGCCCAGCGGGATGCCCTTGTAAGCAGGGCCGAACACGGTGTCGACATCCTTGGGCAGGTTGCCCGCCTCGATCTCCTCGACAATCTTCTCGGCGTAGAACGCGCCGAGACGGGCGATCTTGCGTCCGTCGTTGAATGCGCCGGCGTTGATGAAGTACGGCGACTTGCGGCCGGACTTCAATGTGAACTCGCCGAATTTCAACGCCTGCGATTCCAGCAGGAACTCGGTGAAACGATGGTCGAGCGATGCGGTCATTTGCTTGTTCTCCTTACATTGATCGATTACGAAATTTCAGCGCCAGGTCTCGCCTTTGGCGAGCTTGTCGGCGAGTTCGGGACGTTCGTCGAGCAGATCGTCGAGTTCGCGGGCCACGCGCAGCGGCGCGGTCGGCTCGAACAATGCGGCCGCGCCGACTTCGACGGCGTTGGCGCCGGCATACAGGTATTCGAGCGCGGTCTCGCCGGAGTCGATGCCTCCGATGCCGATGATCGGTATTTCTGGCAATGCGGCGCGCACGCGCCATACCGCGGCCAGCCCGACCGGCAGGACGGCCGGGCCGGACACGCCGCCGGTGACGTGCGTGATGACCGGCTCGCCGGTGCGGATGTTGATGCGCATGCCGAGCAGCGTGTTGATCAGGCTCAATGCGTCGGCTCCGCTTTCCACCGCGGCTCGTGCCGGCACGGTGATGTCGGTGACGTTCGGGGTGAGTTTGACGATCATCTTCTTGTCGGTGAGCTTGCGCAGTCTGGTGATGAGGCGGCTCAAAGCCACCGGGTCGGTGCCGACGCTCATGCCGCCTGCGGACACGTTCGGACAGCTCACGTTGATTTCCAGCATGTCGGCCGGGGAATCGTCGAGCTTGGACACGACTTCCGCGTAGTCGTCGTCGCAGTGTCCGGCGACGTTGGCGATGACGGTGGCGTTGATGGCCTTGAGTTTCGGCAGATCGTCCTCAAGGTAATGGTCCACGCCGGGATTCTGCAGGCCGACGGCGTTGATGTTGCTGGAGGGGCCTTCCGCAGTACGGATGCCAGGATTGCCTTCCCATGGCACCGGAGACACGCCTTTGGTGGTGACGGCGCCCAGCTGGCTCACGTCATAGAACCAGCGCACGGCAGCATATTGGAACGTGCCGGAAGCGGTCGCCACCGGATTCTTCCACGGGATACCAGCCACCTGGGTGGGATGCTTCCATTCGTGCTGTTCGTACAGGTTCGCATGTTGTTCTGCGGTCATGCTCACTCCCCCCATCCCAATTGTTCGCGGGTGAACACAGGTCCGTCCGAGCAGACCTTCAATCGTCCTTCGGCGGTGTCGACGGTGCACAGCACGCATGTGCCGTATCCGCAGCCCATGCGCTGTTCCAAGCTCAGCTGTGCCTCGATGCCGCGTTTCGCCGCCCATGCGGCGACGGCCTTCATCATCGGCAACGGCCCGCATGAGAGGATGACCGGCTTCAGCTCGCCGTTCACCAGTTCATTTTCAATACGGTCAAGGAGCGTTACGACATTGCCTTCGGATTCGTCGATGCTGTATGTCTTGTCCGCGTACCGGCCGACGTATTCGTCTCCGAAACGCACGTTGCGGTATCCGAACACCGCGGTGCTCGTCGATCCCTCCGATTCGGCGATGGCCTGCGCGGCGCGCACCAGCGGCGGCACGCCGAGACCGCCGGCCACCAGCACGTAGTTCGCGTTCTCCTTGGTGTTGAAGGAGTTGCCGAGAGGACCCATCACCCGAATGGTGTCGCCCGCACGCAATTCGGAGAATTCGGCGGTGCCTTTGCCGACGACGGCGAAGATAAGGCTCACCTCATCGCCATCCACTTCGGCCACGCCGAACGGGCGGGGCATCAGTCTGCTCGGATTGTTGGAATACACGTCGACGAACTGCGCCGGCTTGGCATGTCCCGCGATGAATTCGTCGCGGAATGTCAATCGGTACACGCCATCGGCCAGCATGCGGTTGTCGACGATTTCGACCGTGTGCCTGCTGGGGAAGAATCCCGCTTCCCTCGCCTGGCCGACGGTCGGCATGAACGTTGCTACGGCGGTCATGACTCCCTTTCCTGTGTTTCGTTCGATTGTTCTGGTAGCTTACGGCAGTACCGCGCGCAGATTGTCGCGCATGTCCTTCGCGGCCTCGCGCGCCGATTCGGCGACCAAGTCGAGCGCATCGTCTGCGCTCATGGATTCGCTGTATTTGCCGGACTTCTTCCAGGCTCCGATGATGCCACGCGACGAATTGACGAGCGCGCCCATGCCATCTTTGTCGAACATGCCGGCCACGCCTTGGGCGGTACCGCCCTGCGCGCCGTAACCGGGGACCAGGAAGAACGTGTGCGGCATGCGCGCCCGCAACGCCTTGCCTTCCTCGGGATGGGTGGCTCCGACCACCGCGCCGACACGGGAATACCCGTTCGCGCCGATGGTTTCGGCTCCCCAGCCTTCCACGAGGTCGGCGACATGCTCGTACACGCGCTCGCCTGAGGCGAGTTCGAGTTCCTGCAGTTCGCTGCTGGATGGATTGGAGGTGCGTACCAGTACGAAGATGTCCTTGTCGGCACCAGTGGCGGCTTCGACGAACGGGGTGATGCCGTCGGTGCCGAGGTAGGGGTTCACGGTGACCGCATCCTCATGCCACGGGTCGAAAGCGTGCTCCCCCGCGTTCACACCGCTCAGATGGTGGGCGTAGGCGGCTGCGGTGGAGCCGATGTCGCCGCGCTTGACGTCGCCGAGGACGTACAGTCCCTGCTGTTTGGCGTATTCGCAGGTCATGCTGTAGGCGTCGATGCCGGCTGGTCCGAGCGCCTCATACATGGCGATCTGCGGTTTGACGGCCGGGACGATGTCGGCTACTGCGTCGATGATGGCGCGGTTGAATTCGAAGAAGGCGACGGACAGTTGGGCTGCCGGCGCTTCCGTCGGATCCTCCACCTGTTCGGCGATTTCCTCGGCGAAGCTGGCCACGACCTGCTTCGGCACCAGCGCTTCGGTGGGGTCGAGTCCCACGACGCTTGGATTCTGCTTGTCTTCGATGGCTTCGATCAGACGGTCCATCAGTCCTCCTTGTCGATGCGGCTGAAGGCCAGCTTCGAGCCGATGATGGTGGCGACCGGCCGGCCTGCGGGCCCACCATCCCCGTCTCATCG